>Ga0207964_1000033_pt1 | contig 57067 bp, 60 predicted proteins | sample Knorr_S23_td_250_FD_185608 | JGI IMG/M metagenome (GOLD analysis project Ga0207964, IMG submission 185608) | Marine microbial communities from Southern Atlantic Ocean transect - Knorr_S23_td_250_ad_251m_LV_A (SPAdes) (version 2) | ecosystem: Environmental > Aquatic > Marine > Oceanic | place...
GAATTGACACTGCTTGGTTCGCCGTGAGTAGCCCAGCGTGTATGGGCAATACCGCTATTGCCAACGGCGAAATCTGTTTTACATAAGGCCTTAAGATCTGCAACTTTGCCAAAAGTCTTCCTTGTCTGGAGTATTTGATCTGCATCTAAAACAGACAGGCCAGCTGAATCATAGCCTCTGTACTCAAGACGATTAAGGCCTTCTATTAAAATCTTGTACACATTTCTTTGGCAAACTGCACCAACAATTCCACACATAAATCAGTCTTCCTTTCCTTTTTTAGAGGGCCGTTTCCAGCCATCAATATTGCGCTGCTTGGCGCGACCTACTGCTAAACTATCCTCTGGTACTTTGCTGGTAACCGTGGAGCCTGCGGCAACAAACCCACCCTTATCAACATTTATGGGCGCTACTAGCGTGCTGTTAGAACCAATAAATACCTTATCTCCAAGACTCGTTTTGTGCTTGTTCACCCCATCATAATTACACGTGATGGTACCAGCGCCAACATTAACCTCTTCGCCTAACTCTGCGTCACCGACATAACTAAGATGGTTAATTTTGCTACCCTTGCCGACTAAGGCTTTTTTAGTCTCGACAAAATTTCCGATTTTCGTGTCGCTAGCTAACTCTGTACCTGGGCGCAGTCTTGCGAAAGGCCCAATAACCGCGCGATCGCCAACCACTGAAGATTCTATAATCGTGTTCGGTAAAATCTGCACACCATCACCAATAACACTGTCAGTAATATGGCAGTTAGGACCAATTGTTACGCCACTACCAATAGAGACTTTACCCACAAATACACAGTTGACGTCGATAAAGTTGTCGGTGCCCGCAATCAGCTCGCCGCGCTGATCGAACCTCTCTGGATCCGCCAAGCTAGTGCCCGAAACCATGAGCGCTTCGGCCAGCTGCTTTTGATGCGCTCTTTCTAATTGACTAAGTTGCACTCGATTATTCACGCCCTCTACCTCGGTGGCTGATTCTGGGTTAATACTGATGATCTCCACGCCGTGCTTCCTAGCAATGGCAATAAGATCAGTTAGATAATACTCCCCTTGAGCATTATTGTTAGTAATTTTTGGCAGCCATGCTCGGAGATGTTCAGCTTTTAAGGCCATGACCCCGGTATTGACCTCAGTAATACTGAGCTCATCGCTAGTGGCGTCTTTCTGCTCAACAATGGCCTCAATGACTCCGCCGCTGCCGCGAACAATCCGCCCATAACCCTGAGGATCATCCAAATGAATCGTTAGTAATCCCATGGTCGTGGAGGACACCACATCCAATATTTTTTCAATGGTCTTTGCCCGGATTAAGGGAACATCGCCATATAAAACGATAACGATAGCGTCATCATCCAGCTCTGGCTCTGCCTGCTGTACTGCATGTCCGGTCCCTAACTGCTCCGCTTGCTGAACAAACTGAGTGGTATTATTTTGAAACGCGGCCTCAACCTGTTCTGCTCCATGCCCGGTGACTATAATCTTTTTAGCTTTTCCAAGACTATCTACCGCGTCCACCACGTGACCAAGCATCGACCGACCAGCCAATTTATGTAGTACTTTTGGCATGGCGGAGCGCATCCGCGTTCCTTTGCCCGCTGCGAGAATTACAAAATTAGCTTTACCCATTGATCATGCCTTGGTTCTTCGGTATTTCTATGTTTTACGGTACTTGTTATAAAGCCACAACTCAAGGTTCTTATACCTACATGTTTATATACTATTGAATAAAGTGCAGGGTAGACGAAAAAAAAGAGCAGTCAAGCTGCTCTTTTAAGACTGGTAACGCTAAGCTTAACCGCCAAGTTTCTTTCGTATAGTCTGCACTGTGCGCAGTTGTGCGGTAGCCTCGGCAAGCATTGCCGCAGCTTTAGAGTACTCAATTTCGCCAGTTTGATTAGCTATTGCATGTTCAGCAGATTTGACTGCTTCCGCTGCTGCTGCTTCATCAATATCTCCTGCTCTAACGGCTGTGTCAGCAAGAATCGCTATACTACCCGGCTGAACCTCTAGGTATCCGCCAGAGAGATAGTAAACTTCCTCTTCACCCGTCTCTTTAACCAGTCGAACAGGACCAGGACGCAGATCGCTTAGCAGTGCCGCATGACCAGGAGTAATACCAAGCTCTCCTAGAGAACCTGTAGCAACGACCATAGTAACCGCACCCGAAAATAAGGATTCGTCTGCACTTACTATGTCACAATGAACAGTTATTGCCATTTTTTACAGCCCTTGATCGCTGATTTAAACATTCTTGCCTTTTTCTACCGCTTCTTCAATTGAGCCAACCATGTAGAACGCTTGCTCTGGGAGATCATCATAGTCGCCATCCAAAATACCTTGGAAGCCAGCAATAGTATCTTTCAAAGAAACATACTTACCTGGAGAACCAGTAAAAATTTCCGCCACATGGAAAGGCTGAGATAAGAATCGTTCGATTTTACGAGCTCGAGATACGGCAAGCTTATCTTCTTCAGACAACTCATCCATTCCCAAGATAGCAATAATATCTTTCAATTCTTTATATCGCTGCAATACTGACTGAACGCCGCGTGCGACTTCATAATGTGCTTGACCAATAATTAACGGATCCAACTGCCGTGATGTTGAATCCAAAGGATCTACTGCAGGGTAAATACCTTTAGAGGCAATGTCTCGACTCAATACAACAGTAGAATCCAAATGCGCAAATGTCGTAGCAGGAGAGGGGTCAGTTAAGTCATCTGCAGGTACATATACAGCCTGTACCGAAGTAATAGAACCCGTCTTAGTCGAAGTAATACGCTCCTGAAGTACACCCATTTCTTCTGCAAGAGTCGGCTGATAGCCCACTGCAGACGGCATACGACCTAACAAAGCTGATACCTCAGTACCTGCCAAGGTATATCGATAGATATTATCGACAAACAAAAGAACATCTTTCCCTTCATCTCGGAATTTTTCTGCCATGGTAAGCCCAGTCAACGCTACGCGCAGTCTGTTCCCTGGCGGCTCATTCATCTGGCCATAGACCATTGCTACTTTTGAATCACTTGGTGTTTCAATATTTACAACGCCAGACTCTTGCATCTCGTAATAGAAGTCATTACCTTCTCGCGTTCTCTCACCAACACCAGCAAACACAGATAATCCTGAATGCTCGGTAGCGATGTTATTAATCAATTCCATCATGTTTACCGTCTTGCCCACACCAGCTCCACCGAAGAGCCCTACTTTACCGCCCTTAGCAAATGGACAAACTAAATCGATCACTTTAATGCCGGTTTCAAGTAATTCATCAGACGCTGCCAACTCGTCATAAGCAGGGGGCTTACGGTGAATTGCCATGGCTTCTTTCGCGCCAATAGGCCCCTTTTCATCAATAGGGTTCCCTAGAACATCCATGATTCGGCCGAGAGTTTCAATTCCCACAGGAACTGAAATCGGCGCCTTAGTGTTTTCAACACTTAACCCTCGGCTAATACCTTCCGAAGAACCCATAGCAATGGTTCGAACCACTCCGTCGCCCAACTGCTGTTGCACTTCTAAGGTCAATCCTTTGTCATCAACTCTTAGTGCGTCATACACGCTGGGGACTTGATCTCGCGGGAATTCCACATCGATCACAGCACCAATAATTTGTACGATTCTTCCACTACTCATGTTCGGTTCCTCTTGACTAAACCTTTTTAAATTTCGTTAGACTTTAAACAGCCGCAGCACCACTTACAATTTCTGACAGCTCTTGCGTAATCGCTGCCTGGCGCGCTTTGTTATAAAGCAATTGCAATTCATCAATAAGCTCACCAGCATTTTCGGTGGCATTTTTCATAGCAAGCATACGAGCTGCCTGCTCACAGGCTTTGTTTTCAACAACGCCTTGGTACACTTGAGATTCAATATAACGAATCAATAAACCATCCAGTAATTCTTGAGCATCTGGCTCATAAATATAGTCCCAGTGATGGGAAAGATTACCATCCGTAATAGGCGCCAATGGCAAAAGTTGTTCTACGGTGGGCGTCTGAGTCATTGTGTTAACAAACTCATTACTAACAACAAATAGCTTATCCAGATTACCTTGGTCAAAGGCATCTAGCATAACTTTGACGCCACCAATTAAATCTTGAGCAACAGGCTCATCTCCGACGTCTTTAATCGCCGCAACCACATTACCGCCAACCGAACCGAAAAAGCTTGCCGCTTTGTTACCAACCACACAGATATCAACTTCTACCTCTTGGTCAGACCATTCCTTCATTGAGCGGAGCGCCGCTTTAAACAAGTTAATATTTAAGCCGCCACAAAGGCCTCTGTCGGTCGACACAATAATATAGCCGACGCGCCTAACATCTCTTTGCTCAAGATACTGATGCTTATACTCAGATACAGCATTAGCAATATGACCAACCACATCACGAATACGCGTAGCATAAGGTTTCCCTAGAGCCATGCGATCTTGGGCACGCCGCATTTTACTCGCCGCAACCATTTCCATGGCGCTGGTGATTTTTTGCGTACTACCAATACTAGCAATTTTCGTTTTTACTTCTTTTCCGATTGCCATCGTATGTGTCTACCTATTTAACCTGACTTACCAAGTTTGAGTTGAAACAAACTTTTCTAATGCCGCTTTAAATCCAGCTGCAATGTCGTCGTTATAATCACCAGTCTGATTGATCTGATCCATTAGATCGCTATGCTCTGCTTTCATATATGACAGAAGGGCAGACTCAAAATCACCAATCTTGCTCACTTCAATTTCTTTCAAAAAGCCCTGATCTGCGGCATAAACCATCACGCCCATTTCTGCAATACTCTGCGGTGAGTACTGTTTTTGCTTCATTAGCTCTGTTACTCGCTCACCATGATCTAGCTGTGCTTTAGTTGCGTCATCAAGATCAGATGCGAACTGCGAAAACGCTGCCAATTCACGGTACTGGGCCAAGGCTGTACGAATACCGCCCGAAAGCTTTTTGATAATCTTGGTTTGAGCAGCACCGCCTACACGGGATACAGAAATACCGGCGTTCATGGCTGGGCGAATACCTGCATTGAACATATCCGCCTCAAGGAAGATCTGACCATCAGTAATCGAAATAACGTTAGTTGGAACAAAGGCTGAAACGTCTCCTGCTTGGGTTTCAATAACTGGCAGTGCAGTTAGTGATCCTGTCTGTCCTTTCACTTCGCCGTTGGTGAACTTCTCAACATAATCGGCATTAACTCGCGCTGCGCGCTCTAGTAAACGAGAATGGAGATAGAAAACATCACCAGGGTAAGCTTCTCGACCTGGAGGACGCTTCAGAAGCAATGAAATTTGACGATATGCCCAGGCTTGCTTGGTTAAATCATCATAGATGATTAGCGCATCTTGCCCACGATCTCGGTAATACTCTCCCATCGAACATCCGGCAAATGGTGCCAAAAACTGCATTGCTGCTGGATCGGACGCAGTAGCTGCGACCACAATTGTGTGCTCCATTGCGCCGTGCTCTTCGAGCTTACGAACCACAGCGGCAACAGAAGCTGCCTTTTGGCCCACAGCCACATAAATACACTTAATGCCCGAGCCTTTCTGGTTAATGATCGCATCAACAGCAATCGCTGTTTTACCAATCTGGCGATCGCCAATAATAAGTTCTCGCTGACCGCGACCAATAGGTACCATTGAGTCAACCGCTTTCAAGCCAATCTGAACAGGCTGATCAACCGACTGGCGGTCGATAACCCCTGGCGCTACTTTCTCTAGCGCATCTGATAGAGCGGCGTTCACCGGACCTTTGCCGTCAATTGGATTTCCAAGGGCATCCACAACGCGACCTTCAAGCTCGGGGCCCACTGGAACTTCCAGCACACGGCCAGTACATCGCGCTTTTTGGCCTTCTGCCAAGGCTTGATAATCGCCCAAAACCACGGCGCCGACAGAGTCGCGCTCAAGGTTAAGTGCCATACCGTAAACTCCGCCATCAAACTCGATCATTTCGCCATACATCACATCGGCAAGGCCGTGTATACGAATGATACCGTCTGAAACGGAAACAATGGTGCCCTCGTTTTGGGCTTCTGATGAAACATCTAAGTTGTCAATGCGACTCTTAATGATTTCACTAATTTCTGATGGGTTCAGTTGCTGCATTCTCAGGCCTCGATCCTTAGGAATTAAATGACTCGGCTAATTTGGTCAAACGACCACGAATAGACCCGTCTATAACGGTGTCTCCGGCGCGAATTACTGCGCCCCCCAGCAGGCTTTTATCTAAACTAACCTGCATGTTTACTTTGCGCTCTAATTTTTCACTTAGTGCATCGGCCAACATTTTTTGCTGTCCGGCATCCAGCTCTTGCGCTGAAGCTATGTCCACATCAACCGCCTTCTCTCGGTTGGCTTTCATAATTTCAAACTGCTGAGAAATTTGAGGCAATAATGTTATGCGTCTATTTTCCGACAGAATAACAATAAAATTCTGGCAAGCTTCACTTAGGGCATCTCCACATATCTCAATAACAGCTTCAGCTTGTCTCGCTGATGTAGAGCTTGGGGAGTTTAATAGTCTTATCACCGAAGCTTGCTGAGTTACAGTGGCTGCGGTGCCTAAACTATCAGCCCACCCTTGAAGGTCAGATGCATGAACAGCAGATTCAAAAGCTGCTTTTGCATAGGGCCTTGCTAATGTGCTCAATTCTGCCATGGTGATCCTCTATTAAAGCTGTGACGCAAGCTTGTCTACAAGCGCGCGATTTGCCTTCTCATCAATCGACGCCTCTAGAACTTTTTCTGCGCCCGCAAGCGCTAATCCAGCCACCGAAGCGCGAAGCTCTTCTTTTGCTCGATTAATCTCTTGTTCAATTTCAGCTTCAGCAGCAACCTTTAATCGATCGCCTTCTGCAGTGGCTTGCTGTTTGGCTTCATCAATTATCTGATTTGCTCGTTTGTTAGCCTGATCAACGATCCCAGCAGCTTCCTGCTTCGCTTCTTTCATTTGATCAGTCGCCTTGCCTTTAGCAACCTCTAGGTCACGCATAGCTCGGTCTGCAGCATCAAGTCCGTCAGCAATTTTTTGTTCCCGCTCTTCCATAGCTTGCAAAATAACAGGCCAAACAAACTTCATGCAAAACCAAACAAAAATTGCAAAGGTCACCATTTGACCAAAAAGCGTTAGATTAATATTCACGCCAATACCTCATCAATAAAGGTCGGATTAAAAATTTGTTGTGTGTTACGCACCAACACCTGGAGCAACAACAAAGATCAAGTACATTGCAATACCAACACCAATAATAGGCACAGCATCAATCAAACCTGCCAAAAGGAACATCTTCCCTTGGAGCATTGGCCCAAGCTCTGGCTGACGCGCTGTTCCTTCAATCAACTTACCACCCAACAAACCCATTCCAATAGCAGCACCTAAAGCGCCCAATCCGAGCATAATTGCCGCAGCAATGATTACAAGTTCCATCGTAGACTCCCGATTTCAATAGTTATAAATAAAAATTAATGATCTTCTTCGTGCGCCATACTTAAGTAGACGATCGTAAGGACCATAAAAATAAATGCCTGGAGAGTAATTACCAAAATATGGAAAATTGCCCAACCCCACTGCATTAACCCACCACCCAGAGCAAAGACGCCGCCTGCAACCGTTAATAAACCCAACGTTAAAAGCACTGTTCTGCCCGTAGATATTTTCCCTTGGAGATTCATCCAACAAACTCCGCAGACTAAAATAAAGATAGCTAACCAAAAAATACCACTTGTCTCTGTGCCAAACAGCTGGGCGTTTAACCCGCCAAAAAGAACTCCTGTCCCAGCACCTGCGGCAAACATCATGGCAATCAATATAAAGATCATCTCTCCAGCATACATATTGCCAAACAATCGCAGGCCCAAAGAAAATGGTTTTGCCAAAAGCCCCACCAACTCCATGAACAGGTTAATTGGAATAAAGGCCCAATGGTTAAAAGGGTGCATGGTTAGCTCTTTGATAAAGCCTGTCCCTTTAATTTTAATGTTGTAGTAGAGCATTAACACAAAAACGCCTAACGCCATTCCCATGGTGATATTTGGATCTGTAGATGGAACAATCTTTTGGTATTCAACACCAGCTAAGACCATCAATTTTGGAATTAGATCAACTGGCAATAAATCCATTAGATTCATCAAGAAAATCCACACAAAAATAGTAAGCGCCAAGGGAGCAACCATTTTGTTTTTCCCATGGAAGCTATCCTTTACAGAGCCATCAATAAACCCTACAACTAATTCAACGAAGTTTAAAAACCCCGTCGGAACACCCGTTGTAGCGCGGACAGCAGCTCTTCGGAAAAGCCAACAAAAAATAATGCCAAGGCCAATTGACCACGCCATCGAATCAACATGAATCGCCCAAAAGCCCATTGCTGCTGCTTCTGCTGCACCATGCGCCATGGTCCAAGTGTCTGCGGTTAACACTTCGGTACCTGCTTCAGTATGGCGCTCGAAGCCTTCCGGCAACTTCCCATAAACTAGGTTTTGCAGGTGATGCTGGATATATTCAGTTGTGCTTGCGGGATTCTCGCCTGCCATTTATGTCAACTCTTCTAACCCTAAGTTTCGATTATGAACATTTGCTCATAATCGACTTAAATTTATTTCAACGCCCTTGCTACTAAAGCAAGTTGCAGTGGAATCATGGCAATGAAAGCGCCCATGAAACCAATCATATTTACATCTTCAAACAACACAAAAGTTCCAATACACCCAGAAGCTGTCAACACTATTTTGCCCACCTCACCTCGATACATCGAGTTTAGAACTTTCTGTGCCTGACTCGCTCCAGCGTGTTTAAATGCTTGATAAGAAAACCAAAACTGTGGCACCCACTGCGTTAAACCGCCTAGCAAGATCGAATAACCAACCGTAATATCAAACCAAAAAAATCCCGCGCTCACTGACAGCAAAAACGATAACTGTATCAGTGAAACTTTTAAAACTGGCGGTTTTGGAATAGTCGTCATTAGTCTTTATTGCCACCGTTCTCTAAAGTTATTCCCATCCTTGACACTACCTTTAGAGGCGGGGGCATTATAGGGATACTGATGCTTATATTCAACTCACGAATTACTGTCTGTGTTGGCTATTTAGTTTAGTGATCCCGAGGTTTAATTATTTGATGTGGGCCAATATCCCCTCTAGCTCATCAACACTGTGATATTTGATGATTAACTTCCCGGATCCTTTTGTGGAGTGTTGAATAGTAACCGCAGCACCAACTTTTTGAGACAGGTCTTCTTGGGTTCTTAAAATATCTGCATTGACCGTGTTTTTAACTCCTGATGCCTTGTTTGAGTCAGGGGTTTGTAGCCTCTTTACCAAAAGCTCGGTTTGTCTCACGGTCATTGCATTCGCAGCCACTTCACGTCCAGCCTTTACTTGCGCGCTGCCGTTAAGTGCCAATAAACACTTAGCATGGCCAAGCTCGATCTCACCCAATTCAATTTGCTTCTGTACTGCAGGCTCTAAAGTTGCCAGTCTCATTAAATTGGTAACCGAAGACCTAGATTTTCCAACCGCATCGGCAACCTGCTGCTGGGTTAGTTGGAATTCATCTTGCAGGCGAATCAGTGCCAGACTTTCTTCAATGGCATTAAGATCTTCACGCTGAATATTCTCTATAAGCGCCATAGCAATTGCCGCTTCGTCGCTAATTTCTCTTATTATTGCGGGTATTGAATCTAGCCCTGCTTGCTGGCTGGCGCGCCAACGGCGTTCACCAGCAATAATTTCATATTTATCTGTATTTATTTTCCTAACAACTATAGGTTGCATGACCCCTTGCTTGGAGATAGAACTTGCCAGTTCTTTGAGGGCGTCAGCATCCAAGTCTCGGCGAGGTTGATATTTACCTCTTTGAAGAAACTCTAAAGGCAACTGCTTTAGGCTTCCATCAACTTCTTTTAGATCTGCTGCCTCCGCAGTTTCTGCCGAACCTTCCTCGGCCAGCCCCAAAAGAGCATCTAGTCCTGTACCTAAACTTTGTCTTTTTGCTGCCATCTTATTGGGCCTTTGCCATCTCTGTTGGTTGTTGTTTTTCAAGCCTTAGGATTTCTCCAGCCAGTGCCAAGTAAGCCATAGATCCCTTCGAATTGCGATCATACATAAGAGCAGGCAATCCATGGCTAGGTGCCTCCGCTAAGCGAACGTTTCGAGGAATGCTAACTCTGTATACGCGATCTCCAAAATATTTCCTTAGCTGTGCTGTGACTGCATTAGTAAGACTACTACGTGGATCGTACATCGTTCTTAAAATACCTTGAATATAAAGCTTAGGATTAATTAACTTGGCGATCTGTTTGATGGTGTTGTTAAGGTCTGCCAACCCTTCTAGAGCGAAGTACTCACATTGCATTGGGATTATGACTCCCTCACTTGCAACTAGAGCATTAACTGTTAGCATATTGAGCGTTGGAGGGCAGTCGATAATAATATAGTCGTAGTTTTCTTCAACCTCACTAAGAGCAACCTTAAGACGAGACTCTCGTCCAATCTCCTTCATTAGCTCAACCTCTGCCGCAACCAAATCTCTGTTGGCTGGAAGGACGTCATATTTACCTGAATTTGAGTGCACGGTGGCCTCTGCGGTAGGGTTTTTACCCGTTAGAACATGGTAAACACTTAGTTCACACGACTGCTTGTTGATACCAGAACCCATAGTGGCATTGCCTTGAGGGTCTAAGTCTATTAAAAGCACTCGCTTTTTGTAAGCAACCAATGAGGCGGACAAATTCACGCTGGTAGTGGTTTTACCAACGCCGCCCTTTTGGTTTGCAATTGAAATGATTTTAACCAAGGTTTTTATCGTCCTAAGTGCTTTTTCAGTACCTGACTATTTTTATTAGGTGCCTCGCCCCATCAACTCCAGGAACATTTAGTGGGTGTATCTCATCGACCATATAGCTTTTCGGCATGTCACTCAACTCTGTTTTATCAATACGGCCCTTCATTGCCAAAAAACTTCCATTTGTTATTAAAAGGTGGTCACAATAGCTAACCATATCACTCAATGAACTGAACGCTCTACTTAAAACGTGGTCGTAGCTATGTTTGGGCAAATATTTTTCTGCCCTTGTGTTCACTTCTTGGATGTTACTGAGGTTTAGTTCTATTTTGGCTTGGAATAAAAACCTGGTTTTTTTCCCATTACTATCAAGAAGGGTAAATTTTTTGTTGGGGTTTATAATGGCTAGAGGTATTCCTGGTAACCCTGCGCCGGTACCTACATCAATACAGCGTTCTCCAGTGAGCATTGGTGAAACTGCTAGGCTGTCTAACAGGTGAAGCCCAATCATTTCTAGTGGATCTTTGATAGCAGTTAAATTATAGGCCTGGTTCCACCGATCTAACATCTCAAGATATGTAAGTAGTTGGTCAATCTGTTCGTTTGAGCAACTCAGTCCAAGTTGATCTACACCACTTTCTAGTGTTAACCGTTTTTGTGTTTTAAGGCCTGTTTGGTAATGTGTTGTTGTCACTTTTGAATTAACGCCCTATGCCGCATTTTTTTTCAACTGAACCAAAAGTAAAGATATTGCTGCTGGGGTAACCCCAGGAACTCTGGCGGCTCTAGCTAAGGTCTTAGGTAAGGCATCGCTTAATTTTTGTTTTACTTCGTTGGACAGGCCTTTGATGTTTGAATAGTCAAACCCTTCTGGTATCACGGTGTTTTCATGTCTCTGAAGGCGGTCTATCTCATCTTGTTGCCTACTAATGTAACCAGAGTATTTTGCGTCAATCTCTACTTGCTGGGCAATCTTTGAGTCTGGTTTTTGTTCCGGCAACAGGTCACCTATAATTTGGTGATTAAGTTCTGGGCGTTTTAATAGATCAAACAGCGAATATTCGTGAGAAATTCTGTGGTCAATATGCTTAAGCAGCTTTTCTGCTATATCGCTGTTAGGTTGCACCCAGGTGTTTTTTAGTCTTTGGGTTTCTAATTCAATGCCTTCTTGTTTTTCAGAAAATGCTCGCCACCTGTTGTCGTCGACCAATCCCAAGTCACGGCCTTTTTCCGTAAGACGGATGTCGGCATTATCTTCTCTTAATAATAATCGGTATTCAGCTCTGCTCGTAAACATTCGGTAGGGTTCGTTAGTGCCCATACTAATAAGATCGTCCACTAAAACTCCTGCATAAGCAGTGTCTCGTGTGGGGCACCAGTATTCCTTTTCTTGGACTTGTAAGGCTGCATTAGCGCCAGCTAATAAACCTTGTGCAGCCGCCTCTTCATAACCAGTGGTTCCGTTGATTTGGCCTGCAAAAAACAACCCTTTTATTGATTTAGTTTCCAAAGAATAATGGAGATCTTGAGGATTAAAGTAATCGTACTCAATAGCGTACCCTGGTCTTGTAATATGGGCATTTTCAAAACCCTTAATCGACCTAACTAGGTCTAACTGAATATCAAAAGGAAGACTCGTGGAAATTCCATTAGGATATAATTCATAAGTATCCAGGCCTTCTGGCTCAATAAATATTTGGTGTTGGTCTTTATCCGCAAACCGAACAACTTTATCTTCAATCGACGGGCAATAGCGCGGCCCTACACCATCAATAACACCGGTATACAAAGGGGATCGATCCATTCCGCTATGAATGATTTTATGTGTCTTTTTGTTAGTGTAAGTAATCCAACAACATGTTTGTTGAGGGTGGTCTTCTATATGCCCAAGGTAAGACATTACCGGTTCTGGAGTATCTCCCCATTGTTCTTGCAGACTAGAAAAATCAACACTTCGAGCATCAATTCTTGGCGGTGTGCCGGTTTTTAAACGTTCTACCCTAAAAGGTAAATCTCTCAATCTTTTAGCTAGACTCTCGGATGGTGGATCGCCCGCTCTCCCTGCAGCATGATTCTCAAGACCAATATGTACTTTGCCCGCTAAAAAAGTTCCTGCTGTCACCACTACCGTCTTAGCTTTGAAGTGCAACCCCATTTGAGTGATAACACCTGTTACACGATCCTGTTCAATAATCAAGTCATCCACCGCTTGCTGAAAAATTAGTAGGTTTTCTTGGCCTTCTAGAATTCCTCTAACAGCAGCTTTATATTTCACCCTATCAGCCTGAACACGTGTAGCTCTCACAGCAGGGCCTTTTCTAGCATTTAAAACCCTGAACTGGATTCCAGATCGATCAGTAGCTAAAGCCATAGCGCCACCCAGGGCATCAACTTCTTTAACTAAATGGCTTTTGCCAATACCCCCAATTGCAGGATTACAGGACATTTGCCCTAACGTTTCAATATTGTGGGTCAATAATAAGGTTTGGCAGCCCATTCTAGCTGCCGCTAGACAAGCCTCGGTGCCGGCATGTCCGCCGCCAACAACTATGACATCAAAGTGTTTAGTGTATTCCATATCAACGTCTAAAAATAAATGGGTCGTTATTATACGCGTGGTTTTTCAAAAATATTGCTTTATTATTTAGAATACTTAGTACCTTTTAGTTTATGAATAATATATTTATATAATTAGTTAGTTTTTTATTGTTATTGTTATTGGTGACCTTGTTAATTGTGGATTGTTTTTTTATTAGTAAGTAAAACAAAGTTTTAGGCTGTTTTTTGGTTTGTATATCCCCTTATTTTAGTGTGTGTTTTAATCCTGTGTAAGCTTGTTTTATTAAATATAAAAATACCTTGTTTTGTTTTTTTATGTAAACCTTCTTGATTTTGTGGGTAACTTATTTTTTCAATACTAGGTTAATAACAATTTGTTCAAGAACTCTGAATATTGCTTTCTTCTTGTGAAGTTACTGTTGATAACTTGTTATTTTCTAAATGATTGGTTTTCAAGTTAAAAATCACGTGGTTTTCGCTGTTTTATCGAATAAATCATTGAAGTACTGTGTTTATTTCTTTAGAATCGCGCACCCTTAAGAGGTAATACACTAATTTTTTGGATGCAATACCATGAAAAGAACATTTCAACCCAGCAACTTAAAGCGAAAGCGCACTCATGGTTTCAGAGCTCGAATGGCTACAGCGGGCGGCAGAGCTGTGCTCAACCGTCGCAGAGCGAAAGGCCGAAAGCGCCTTTCAGCCTAAGGTTTGGGCTACTTGCCCAGTTTATCTTTCCGTAAAGACAAGCGCCTTCTCAAGGCTTCTGATTTTCAGCAGGTTTTTGATTTAAACACCTGCAAAATATCCCACTCAAAGCTACTGATCTTAGCAAAGCTCAATGAGGAAAAGGTTTCCCGCCTCGGTTTGGTTGTCGGTAAAAAAAACATTCCCACTGCTGTGGGGCGAAACTACATCAAAAGAATGGTTAGAGAAACCTTTCGCTTGATGGATTTCCCTCTGGCTTTAGATGTGATTTTTTTGGCTCGTAAAGGAGCGGATAAATTGGACCACAAAGAGATGAACTTGTTGTTACAACAATCTTGGTGCAGACTGCGTGATCGTTGTGAAAGTCCAAAGAGAAATAATGCGTAAAGTAGCCACCCTATTAATTCGCGGATATCAATTGGCCGTCAGCCCTATGTTAGGGAAAAACTGCCGTTTTGAGCCGACGTGCTCTTGTTATGCTCATGAAGCGATAGAGCGCTTTGGGGTGTTAAAAGGTGGATACCTTTCAGCAATAAGAATTGCTAAGTGCAACCCACTTCATCCTGGTGGTTACGACCCCTTGGTGGACGCAACAAACAATAACAACACATCCAACTAAAAATACAGGGTCACAAGCAATATGGACTGGCAAAGAACACTATTAATTTTCGGGATGGGAATGATTGCCTGGTTGTTGGTTATTCAATGGAACCAGTTCCAGGAAGACCAACCAAAATCAGAATCAAGTTACAATCAAGCAGAGGTTGATAGGTCTGAAAATGCAGAGATCGTCGGCCTTCAGGAAAGAGCTTATATAAGCCAAGCGGCAGGCGATTTGCCTCAACTAGAGAGCATGCCAGCACTTGATGTAGCGCCGACACCTTTACAAAGACAGCTCGTAACGGCCAAAAATGACGTATTAGAGATTACTATTGATACTTTGGGTGGCGATATTGTTAATGCCGTCTTGTTGCAACATTTTGACCGAAAAGCAGATGAGGGTGGAAAAGCACTCCCTATTTTGCAGAATACCCGTGAAAATCTCTATGTAGCTAGAAGCGGTTTGATTGGACCCAACGCAACCGATACAAATGAAGGAAGACCACAGTTTGCCGCAGCCTTTGACAACTATATTTTAAATGCTGATAAAGAAAAGTTAACCATTGACTTAACCATAAATATTGACGGTGTGAGAATTGTCAAACGTTTTACTCTTAGTCGTGGTTCTTATGATGTCGAAGTGCAATATGTTATTAACAACGGGTCTAGTTTTGACTGGAGCGGTGTTTTTTATGGTCAAATAAAAAGGGACTCGAAACCTCCTGTTGCGGATATTTCTGGATTTGGCATGCAGCCTTTTCTTGGAGCTGCAATACAACAACCAGAAAAAAACTATGCCAAGTTTGATTTTACCGATATTGAAGACAAAACAATAAAAACCTCAATAGAGGGTGGTTGGGTTGCTATGGTACAACATTACTTTGTTAGTGCCTGGGTGCCGCCAGCTAATGAGGTAAATAACTTTATTTTAAGAAAGCAGTCACAAGGGCAAGATGTTTACTTGATGACATTTACAGGTGCCCCTATTAACGTGCCTGCCGGACAGTCTGGTGAGTATGCTGCAAACTTTTACGTAGGCCCTAAAGACCAGGTGGCTTTATCAGGCCTAGCTGAGTACCTCGATAGAACGCTAGATTTTGGGTTTTTGTGGATCGTAGCCGAACCAATCTTCAAGGCGATGAAGTTCATCCACAGTTTTGTTGGAAATTGGGGGTGGACAATTATAGTGTTAACTCTAGGTATAAAGTTACTTCTTTACCCTTTGTCTGCGGCAAGCCTAAAATCAATGGCGAAAATGCGAAACTTGCAGCCAGAGATGGCCAGATTAAAAGAGTTGTATGGCGATGATCGACAAAAAATGTCGCAAGAATTAATGGGGTTATACAAAAAGGAGAAGGTTAATCCCGCTGGAGGGTGTTTTCCTATGTTATTGCAAATGCCAGTATTTATATCGCTTTACTGGGTATTAATGGAGTCAGTTGAAATACGACATGCTCCCTGGATGTTTTGGATTCAAGATTTGTCAGCAAAAGACCCCTTGTTTGTCTTGCCTCTACTAATGGGTGGAAGCATGTTTGTCATGCAAAAGTTGCAGCCCATGCCTACAGACCCCATGCAGGCAAAAATAATGCAATTTATGCCCATTGGCTTCACATTTATGTTTATGTGGTTTCCTTCGGGGCTGGTTCTCTATTGGACGGTCAATAATTTATTATCAATGGCGCAACAATGGTTTGTAAACCGCCAGCTCTCGATGAGCAAATAATTACTAAAGGCTCCGTTAGGGGCCTTTTCTTTCTGGCATACTGAAGCCTATGTTTCAAAATAGTAAAGACACAATTGTTGCTATAGCTACTGCCTCAGGCAAAGGCGGTGTTGGAGTGGTGCGCCTATCGGGAGAGAGCCTAGAGGATTATATCCAAGGCATTTTAGGCAAAAGAATATCCCCCCGACAAGCAACCTATAGTCAGTTTTTAGATTCTACTGGCGCCACCATTGATGAAGGTATCGCTCTTTACTTTCCTGCCCCCAATTCCTTTACCGGAGAGAGCGTACTTGAGCTTCAGGGCCATGGAGGTATGGTTATTCTGGATGCTTTAGTACAGCGTTGTGTCGAACTAGGCTCGCGAATTGCGAGACCCGGAGAGTTTAGCGAAAGAGCTTTTATTAATGACAAAATGGATTTGGCTCAAGCTGAAGCCGTTGCTGATTTGATTGATGCTACCTCTATTGAGGCAGCACGGTCTGCTGTTCGGTCTATGCAAGGGGAGTTTTCTGCTCTTATTACACACCTCGTTGAAGATATGATTCAAATAAGAATCTACGTAGAGGCTGCGATTGATTTTCCTGAAGAAGAAATTGACTTTTTAAAAGACGAATCTTTATTAGCCCGTTTAGATAAGCTTGCGAATGATCTTTCTTCCGTTTTATCAAAGGCGCAACAAGGCTCTTTACTCAGAGACGGCCTTACCCTGGTCTTGGCGGGCAAACCAAACTCTGGCAAGTCTAGTTTGTTAAACGCACTAGCAGGAAATGATGTCGCTATCGTAACTCCTGTTGCTGGGACCACTAGAGATGTTTTACGTGAGAGGATTATATTAGAGGGGCTACCATTAAACATTATAGATACAGCTGGTTTGCGTGACACTGATAATCAAATTGAGCAAGAGGGCGTAAAACGAGCTTGGAGAGAAATAGAATTAGCCGATCAAGTGTTGTTTTTGGTCGATTCAACCGAAGAAAAACTCCCAGACCTGAAAAACGTATGGCCAGAGTTTTTTGAGAGATACCCAGAATCCAAACAGCGGCTTACTTTGCTGCTTAATAAGATTGATATTTCAGGAATTCCGGCGGGTGCTGTTGCAGGACAACAAAACGTTTTTGGGATCTCTGCAAAAGAACAAACAGGGTTTGATGGGCTAGCGTCTCATTTAAAGGAAAGTGCCGGGTTTTTTGGTGATTCGGGCGGGCTTTTTTCTGCAAGAAGACGACACCTCACATCTTTGGAGAAAGCTCTTGAGCTCGTAACTATAGGCGTAGACCAGCTCCAGAAAGCTGGCGCTGGCGAGCTGTTAGCTGAAGATCTCCGCCAAGCACAAAATGAGCTCTCTGAAATTACCGGACAGTTTACCTCAGATGATCTTTTGGGGCGTATTTTCTCATCGTTTTGCATTGGAAAGTGACCAAAAAAGCGCGGCCGGTCATGATACGTATGGAAAATTTCCCGCAACTTAAAAAACACTCAAAAAACGACGATAAACACTGGATTTAAACTGTATATGTACAGGTTACTAACAGTTATTGCTCAATAATTAACCTTTAATTGTAATGTAAATGTGAGTAAATTTTTTCTTGTAATTTTTCAAGTTATTGTTTTTAAAGGTCTTTATAAGTAACCCGCGAGTTTTTCTCTGATTTTATTGTGTGGATAATTCTGTTTTTGTTGTATACACTAAACTTAATTATAAGAAAGAAGACATTGTTAGCTTATTTACAATGTTTGTAATTACGCGGGGCGGTATGAGTAGCAAGATAAAAAACAACAACAACCTCTGTTTAGGTGTTTTCTTTGTGACCACCAGTCTTTTATTTTCTATATCTTTAGAGGTCAACCAGCGTGCAAACTGATATGGCTTCTCTCGCTTGGTCTCAATGTCAAAACCAACTTCGTAGTGAACTACCTGAGCAGCAATTTAATACGTGGATTAGGCCTCTTATTGCCCAGCAAGGGTTAGAAGATGAGGTCCAATTGTTGGCGCCAAATCGATTTATCGAAGACTGGGTTAAAAATAAATTTCTTGGTCGAATAGAGGAGCTTTTAGTTCAGCTGGGCGGGCAGGATGTAAATGTAGCGATAGCGGTGACACAAAGCTCAAGCAATGGGGTTAATGGTGTTGCGAAAACCCGTGGTTCAAGCGGATTTGAGTCTGATCCAGAGGCGGGGTGGGTGGCTCCTGCGGTGGTCAAGCAAGAACCTCTTGATAGGGGTCCGGCGATTATTAAGTCAGCCGCAGAAAGTAGCCTAAAGACAAATTTGAATAAGAATTTTACTTTTGACAGTTTTGTAGAGGGCAAGTCAAACCAGCTGGCTTTTGCTGCAGCGCGACAGGTTGCAGAAAACCCTGGCGGATCATACAACCCGCTGTTTATATACGGAGGGGTTGGTTTAGGTAAAACGCATTTAATGCATGCTGTTGGGCATGCTATGAAAGAAAAAAACCCAGAGGCAAAAATAGTCTATTTGCACTCAGAAAGATTTGTTGCCGATATGGTTAAAGCTCTACAGCTAAAAGCGATAGATGAGTTTAAGCAATTTTATCGATCAGTAGATGCCTTGCTGATTGATGACATTCAGTTTTTTGCTGGCAAAGAGCGCTCTCAGGAAGAGTTCTTCCACACCTACAATGCCTTGCTTGAGGGTGGGCAGCAAATGATACTTACCTGTGATCGCTACCCTAAAGAAATAGACGGTGTTGAAGAGAGGTTGAAATCTCGGTTTGGTTGGGGACTAACTGTGGCGGTCGAACCTCCTGAGTTAGAAACGCGAGCAGCCATATTAATTAATAAAGCGCAACAGTCAGGCATGGAGCTTTCTAAGGACGCTGCATTTTTTATTGCTCAACGTATTCGTTCAAATGTTAGGGAGCTTGAAGGGGCGCTTAAAAGAGTGATGGCTCACGCCCAATTCACTGGGCGGCCAATAGATATTGATTTAATTAGAGAATCCCTTAAAGACTTGTTGGCACTTCAGGATAAGCTAGTTACCATAGACAATATTCAGAGAGTTGTAGCGGACTATTATAAACTTAAGATGTCTGACATGTTGTCCAAGCGCAGGAGCCGGTCAGTTGCCAGGCCCAGACAAATGGCAATGTCCATCGCAAAGGAGCTAACAAGCCATAGTTTACCAGAGATTGGAGAGTCGTTTGGCGGTAGAGATCATACGACAGTGTTGCATGCTTGCCGGAAGGTAAAAGAACTTGAGGCTATGGATAGAGAGGTGCAAAGAGATTTGAAGAATTTATACCGAGCTCTTTCTACTTAAAAACTAACATAAGTAATTGATTGTTGGAGATAGATAAATATTATGAAATTTAGTTTGTCGCGCGAAGCGCTTTTAAAACCATTGCAGCTTGTTGTTGGTGTTGTTGAGCGACGACAAACGCTACCTATTTTATCAAATGTTTTATTAAGTCTCGATCAGTCAAGGCTGTCTATGACGGGCACTGATCTAGAGGTTGAAATAGTCGGGGTGACCGATATTGGGTCTGCCGGAGAAGATGGTGATGTGACCGTTTCGGCCCGCAAGTTGGTTGATATCTGCCGGTCTCTTCCAGAAGAGGCGCAGATTGATTTTTCAAGCGGTGACGGCAAGGCAACGTTGAAGAGTGGGCGAAGCAAGTTCACCCTAGCAACACTCCCTGCCAATGAGTTTCCCTCTGTGGATGAAGGAGAGAAAACGGTTGAATTTATGGTGCCGGGATCTGCTCTTAAAGCGTTAATTGAGGCTACTTCCTTCGCCATGGCGCAACAAGATGTTAGGTATTATTTAAACGGTATGCTTTGGGAGCTAAATAATAACAAGCTTCGTGCAGTGGCCACAGACGGGCATAGAATGGCCATGTGTGATGGATTATGCGAGGTTGCAGTCGCAGAGCCGGTGACCTCAATCCTGCCTCGCAAGGGAATTATTGAGCTCTCCCGGTTGCTTGACGAAGATGAAGTTAAGGTTGCAATGGGATCTAATCATATCCGTGTTACTGGTGGTGACTATTGTTTCACTTCGAAGTTGGTAGATGGCGCGTACCCCGATTATGATAGGGTGTTGCCCAAAGGTGGAGACAAAACAGTAGTAGCGGATCGGGCAGAGCTGAAGCAGGCATTTGGAAGAGCGGCTATACTATCCAATGAAAAGTACCGAGGTGTGCGGATTTTGTTGTCAGAAGGCTCTATTAAGATGGTGGCAAACAATCCAGAGCAAGAAGAAGCAGAAGAGGAGGTTACCGTTAAGTACTCTGGAGAAGATCTTGAGATAGGGTTTAACGTTAGCTATTTGCTTGATGTACTAAATGTTATTTCTGGTAATGAGGTCCGTATTACCTTGTCTAACTCAAACAGCAGTGCGTTGGTAGAAGATGCCGCGGATGGCTCGGCCGTCTATGTCGTTATGCCTATGCGGCTGTAATGCTAAACCAGCGAGGCTTGGGCCTCGCTACCCTAGGTTAAGCGCTAATGTATATCCCCCACCTTGAGATCTTTCAGGTCAGAAACCTTCAAAGTCTTAAAATAGACTGCCACCCCTTGGCTAATATAATTTATGGCGTCAACGGAAGTGGAAAAACTAGCCTTCTTGAAGCGGTTTACTTGCTAGGACGGGGCCGGTCGTTTAGGCACAGGGACTTGCGGTTAGTTGTTAATCACCAGGCCGAAGAGCTTGTTGTGTCTGCAAAAATTAAGAAAGGTATGCCTGCCACGGCTCATCAAATTGGGGTTAAGAGGACATCCTCAGGCAAGTTTGCAGCACGCTTTGACGGGAAGACCTTCCAATCTGCGGTGCAGCTAGCCTCAGTGTTACCTCTGCAATTAATAGATGCTCATAGTTTTAATCTTTTAGAGGGCGGCCCATTACAGAGACGGCAGTTTTTAGATTGGGGAGTGTTCCACGTGGAACAAACCTATGGAGATGTTTGGAAGAGGTTCCAAAAAGTACTAAAACAGCGGAATCAGCTGTTGCGACATGGTAGAATAGACGAAGAATCTTTAAGCGTTTGGACTGCAGAGTTTGTTCCGCTTAGCGAAGAGGTTTCAAGGTTGAGAGATAAGTATTTAAGTGGCCTTGTAAAGCATGTTAAGGAAGTGGCGAGATTGTTTGATGGGCTGGGTAGTCTTGATATTGAATATTACCAAGGCTGGAGTGTTGAGGCTTCGTTAGCTGATGTTATGAGTGCCGATAAGAAGAGAGATTTTTCTGTCGGAACGACGAGCCACGGGGCACACAAGGCAGACATGAGGATAAAAGTAGACGGCGTTCCTGCCTCAGAGGGGCTGTCTAGAGGACAAACCAAGCTGTTGGTTTACGCCCTAAAGTTGGCTCAGGCGACTTATTTTAGAGAGGCAACCGGTGATTCGTGTTTATTTTTGCTGGATGACCTCCCTGCGGAGCTGGATGTGCACCATAGGCAGCAGGTGGTTGCGTGTCTTTATGGGCTTGAGTGCCAGTTTTTTGTCACTGGTGTGGATAGAAGTGATTTTGATGTTTTGGTGAAGGATAGGCCACACCAAATGTTCCATGTGGAACATGGTGTGGTGACTGTAGGTTGAATAACAGGAAATAAACCGTTATGGCTGAAGAAGAAAACTACGACTCGTCGAGTATTAAGGTGTTAAAAGGGTTGGATGCGGTGAGAAAGCGTCCTGGCATGTACATTGGAGATACTGATGACGGAACAGGCCTGCACCACATGGTGTTCGAGGTAGTTGATAATTCTATTGATGAGGCCTTGGCTGGGCATTGTTCAGAAATTCGCATCGTGATTCATCCTAATGAGTCGATCTCTGTTTTTGATAATGGGCGCGGAATACCCACGGAAATGCATGATGAGGGCGTTTCGGCGGCGGAAGTTATAATGACCGTGCTGCATGCAGGCGGAAAGTTTGATGATAATAGCTATAAGGTGTCTGGCGGGTTACACGGTGTTGGGGTTTCTGTTGTAAATGCCTTGTCTAAAACGATGAGGCTGACCATTCGTAGAAACGGGCAGGTTCATGAGCAAACCTACTCTCATGGTGTTCCGGACGGCCCTTTGGAAGTCGTTGGGGAGACTGAGGAGACAGGGACAGAGGTCTTTTTTGTCCCCTCAGAAGAGACTTTTACAAATATTCACTTTCACTTTGATCAGCTAGCCAAGCGGCTTCGAGAGTTGTCCTTTTTGAATTCAGGGGTTCGCATTGTTTTGCAAGACGAGAGGACTGGGAAAGAAGAGGTTTATGCGTACGATGGTGGTTTGAGTGCTTTTGTGGAGTACCTCAACACTAATAAAACTACCGTGAATAAGATCATGCATTTCAGTAATGATCGAGAAGACGGAACCAGCGTGGAGGTGGCTCTGCAATGGAATGATGGATTCCAAGAAAACATCCTGTGTTATACCAATAATATTCCGCAGCGTGACGGCGGTACCCACTTGGCCGGTTTTCGCTCTGCTTTAACAAGGGGCTTGAACACCTACATCGAAAAAGAGGGCATTAATGGTAAATCCAAGGTAAATACAACAGGAGATGATGCTAGAGAGGGCCTAACAGCAATAATTTCAGTTAAAGTGCCAGACCCTAAGTTTTCTTCACAAACAAAGGATAAGTTGGTAAGTTCTGAGGTAAAGACGGCGGTCGAGCAAGAGATGGGCGAGAAGTTTAATGATTATCTGATGGAGTTTCCTCAAGAAGCGCGAGCGGTAGTTGGGAAAATGATAGATGCAGCTCGAGCTAGAGAGGCGGCACGCAAAGCAAGAGAGATGACGAGGCGCAAAGGAGCTCTAGATATCGCAGGATTGCCTGGGAAGCTAGCGGATTGTCAGGAAAAAGACCCTGCTCTTTCTGAGTTGTACCTTGTCGAGGGAGACTCGGCAGGGGGGTCTGCTAAGCAAGGACGGGCCCGGAAAACTCAAGCTATTTTACCGTTAAAAGGCAAGATATTGAATGTTGAAAAAGCGCGGTTTGATAAAATGCTCTCTAGTGCAGAAATAGGCACTTTGATCACCGCTTTAGGTTGCGGCATTGGGGCCGAAGAGTTTAATTTAGAAAAATTACGCTATCACACTATTGTTATCATGACCGATGCTGATGTGGATGGATCTCATATCCGCACGTTGCTACTGACTTTTTTCTTCAGGCAGATGCGGGAGTTGGTAGAAAATGGCCATATATTTATAGCCCAACCCCCTCTCTACAAAGTAAGCAAAGGGAAAAACGAGCAATATGTGAAAGATGATGCGGCGCTGCTAGTATATTTAACTCAAAAGGCACTTGAAAGTGCCAGCTTGCATGTCAATGCGAGCGCTCCCCCACTTCAAGGGCAGGCTCTGGAGTCGCTAGTCGGACAATTTAGAAGTGTCAACGGGCTCATGGATAGAATGTCTCTTGTATACCCCTTAGATATACTCGAATCACTAATTTATGTTAGGGGCCTAGACAGCAAACTTCTCCAAAAAAGCAGTGAAGTTGAAGCATGGTGCGCCGAACTCCAGGAAAAGCTCGAAGAGTCGGATACTGGGACCCACCGCTATCAGGTCAGTGTGAAAGAGGATAAAGAGCGAAAAGTCTTTTTGCCAAACGTAGAAATTACCGCTCACGGCGTTCCTCATTACCACGTACTTAGTCGCGACTTTTTCGTATCCAGTGAATATGACGCCATTGTCCAATTGGGGGAGACGCTTCAAGGACTGATAGAGCCGGGTGCTTATGTAAAGCGAGGCGAGCGTATACAGGAAGTGACTAGTTTCAAACAGGCCTTAGATTGGTTGATGTCAGAGTCTCGGCGAGGGATAAATACTCAGCGATACAAGGGCTTGGGGGAGATGAATCCTGAGCAGCTTTGGGAGACTACGATGGATCCTGAAAGTCGGAGGATGCTTGTGGTGACTATTGAAGATGCCATTGCTGCGGATCAAATGTTTACCACTTTGATGGGCGATCAAGTAGAGCCGAGAAGAGACTTTATTGAAACTAACGCGTTATCTGTAGTTAATCTGGACGTGTAGTCTTTATAAGATTTGATTTAGGACTTTGGTGTATTATTGACTAGAGAGGAAGCTATCCAAGACCGCACAGTGTCCGTCAGACTTCGTGCGTTATCTAAAGATGAGTCGATAGCAGGGCCTATGGTTACCTGCACTGTTCCGGAATATTTTAACCAGGTAGTTGCCGGCCAGTGGGCTCCGGCATTGTGCGATATCGGTAAAATAGGAACGCCAGATAATTTAGCAAGTGCAGCGCCTCCTGTTTTAAAAGCGCCTAATTGGCCGTCAGGATTGCGAGTCCCTTCTGGGAAAATAACTACCTTCAGTCCTTTAGATAATCGCTCTTGCCCAAGCCTGAAAACTTGCCGGATGGCACCGGCCGGGTGAGACCGGCGAATTCCAATAGGCGCCATAGTTGCTAGGCTCCAGCCGAAGAAGGGAATCCAAAATAATTCCCGCTTTAAGACAAAACTTACAGGTCGAAAGAGCCATTGAAAATAAAAAGATTCCCATGCACTTTGGTGATTGCTCAAAATAACGCAGGGCCCGTTCGGAACATTCTCTAGGCCTGTTACACTGACTTTAACGCCGCAGATCAGGCGCAGCCATACCATAATGCCTCGATTTCCCTTTGTAGCAACCTTTTGCCGTTCCCCGAGGGGGAGCCGCCAAATTAGGCATGAAATAACCCCCAGAACTATTACAATAAGCATTAAGCCAAAATAGAACAAAAGGGCACGGAAACCTAGAGTCAGATATTGCGCTGTCGTTATCTTCAAGGTTATTTGCTTGTTGCCATCTGGGCGATATCGGCGACGTTTATGCACAAACACCGAAGTCTGTGTAACAAGCTTAGACGATTTTCACGAATAGCGAGATCTTCTGACATAACCATTACATCATTAAAAAACGCATCGACAGGATCTCGTAATGTCGCTAGATTTTTTAGCACGGCATCGTAATCCCGTTTCTCTATCAAAGGCTGCGAGACATCAGACAGGGTTTTAATTGCATTTGCGAGGTTCTTTTCGCTCCCCTCTTCCAGTAGAGCGAGATCCATCTCTGAGGGCTGACGGTTTTTTAGCTGTTTGGATAGTAGATTTGATACGCGCTTATTTGCTGCTGCGAGATCTTGAGCTTCAGGTAGCTTTGAAAACGCTGAAATCGCCTTCACTCGGGCGTCGATATCCAGAGGATTTGAAAGATTTAGAGAGGCGACAGAGAGGTAAACTTCGGATTTGAGGCCCTCTTCTTTGTACCAAGACTTAAACCTATCCAATATGTATGTAAGTACTTGCAAACGTATCTTTTCGAGAGCTTCTTCCTTGAGATCAAACTGGCTCGCGGCAATTAAGATTGCCTCGTTCAAATCAAGATCTATTTGACGAGCGATGATTATCCTCAACACTCCCAGACTGGCTCTCCTTAGCGCAAAAGGATCCCTCGACCCTGAAGGTTGCTGCCCGATGCTAAATATACCCACTAAAGTATCTAATTTATCTGCCAAAGCCAGCGTAGTACCCACCTCTGTTGACGGCACTTGATCTCCTGAAAACCGCGGAAGATACTGTTCCAGCTGAGCCTCAGCAACTTGCTTGTCCTCTCCGTCGTTCAGCGCGTAATATCTACCCATAGTGCCTTGTAGGTCTGCAAATTCCCCAACCATGTCGGAAACTAAATCAGATTTACTTAACTCTGCGGCTCTGCGAGCAAGCGAGGGATCCGCGCCGGTATAATTTGATAGGACTTCGGCGATCGCAGCTACGCGAGCTGTTTTGTCAAAGACGGAGCCGAGTTTATCTTGAAATACTACTGTCCTTAGCGCTTCCCGCCTGCGCTCGAGAGACTCTGTGGCGTCGTTTTCGTAAAAGAACGCGGCATCGGCTAGACGAGGCCGAATTACCCGCTCATTTCCAGCGATTACTTGCTTGGGGTCTTTACTAACAATATTTGCTACTGTTATAAAAGCGGGTAGTAGCTCTTTTTTGCTATTTATAACGTGGAAATACTTTTGATGTTCTTTCATCGATGATATTAGAGCTTCTGCGGGTACTGATAGAAAGCGTTTCTCAAATCGACCCAATAGTGGGACTGGCCATTCATTGAGAGCGGTGACTTCATTCAACAGTGATTCGTCTATCACAGCCTCCCCCTTAATGCTCTTCGCCAAAGAAGAGACCCCCTCGTGAATCAGGCGCTTTCGCTCATCGAATTGCGCGACTACCTTCGCGCTGCGGAGTTGCTTCTCATAGCTCTTTGGGGATTTAATCAAGATATCACCAGGGCAATGGAACCGATGCCCTTGGCTAACATTGCCAGTCTTTACACCCAGTATTGTTTCTTCACACACATGATCGCCGAACATAAGCACACCCCAATGTACAGGTCGGACAAACTCATCTTTGCTGCTTCCCCAACGCATTCGCTTTGGAATGGGTAAGCTTGATAAGCACTCGTTAATTACTAAACCAAACAGCTCGGTAGAGGCTCGTCCAGATTCGGTGTGCCGGATGCAAAGCTTATCTTGGTGACCATCATTCTCGATATATGCGGATAAATCCGACAAAGCCAAATTGTTCTTACTAGCAAAAGCCTCGGCTGCTTTAGTGGGGGCTCCTGCCTCATCAAAAGCGACCCTTGCTGGAGGCCCCCATGACACAATGTCAGAGTCAGGTGTACTGCCGTCTAATCCCTTAATGTATATAGCTAAGCGCCTTGGGGCCGCATAGGACGTGCTACCCTCAAAAGACAAGCCTTGAGCAATGAAACCATCAAGAATGCTTTCTGTGAATGCGTGCGATAATGATAGAAGAGCCTTTGGGGGCAACTCTTCTGTGCCCAACTCAAATAAGAAATCGGATTTCATTTATCTTCTCCCGCATGACGAGCAAGGACCTCTTTAGCAATGTCAGGCGATGCCAAGGGGAAGCCGGCAGCCAGTCTGGAGTCGAAGTATCCTTGGGCAACTCCCCGTGCAAGAGTTCTTACTCGAAGGATATAGCGTTGCCGCTCGGTTACGGAAATAGCTTTGCGGGCATCTAGTAAATTAAATGTGTGGGATGCTTTCATCACCATCTCATAGGCTGGAAGGGGAAGGTTACTGTCAATAAGACGGCGGCAATCCTTTTCGTACTGATCAAAAGCGGAAAACAAAAAATCGACATCAGCATGCTCAAAATTAAAGGCAGACATCTCAACTTCGTTTTGCAAAAACACGTCACCATAAGTTACATCTCCATCTGGACCATGAGCCCAAACAAGGTCGTAGATGCTATCAACTCCCTGTAAGTACATAGCGATACGCTCTAAACCGTAAGTAATCTCTCCAGTAACTGGATAGCACTCGAGACCGCCTACCTGCTGGAAATAAGTAAACTGAGAAACTTCCATACCGTTCAGCCAAACTTCCCAGCCCAAACCCCACGCACCAAGAGTTGGCGATTCCCAGTTATCCTCTACAAACCGAACATCATGAATTAAGGTATCAACCCCAACAGCCTGAAGAGACCCCAAATAAAGAGCTTGAAAATCACTAGGAGAAGGTTTCATGACTACTTGAAATTGGTAATAGTGCTGCAATCTATTTGGATTTTCCCCATACCGCCCATCAGTAGGCCTTCGAGATGGCTGAACGTAGGCGCTATTCCATACTTCTGGACCTATAGAGCGCAAAAAAGTTGCAGGATGAAACGTACCAGCGCCTACCTCCATATCAAGTGGCTGCATAATGACACACCCTTTTCCCGCCCAATAATTCTGAAGAATGGCAATGAGATCTTGAAAAGTATCAGGGGGTGAAGAAAGTTTACTCACTAAAGTTACCCGTAATTAAAAAGTTCCGAAGTCGAAGCTCAATTATAAAGGTGCGCAAAGATAAAGATAGAGTTTAACTGAACCAAAAGCATGATTTAGTTAATCGCCTTGATTAACCTTTCGATATACTAGCCTATAATTGCAAAGCTTTAACGACAGACCCAAGGCTTAGTACACTGTGAGCTTTTAAAAATAACACAAAGGATAGTCTTCTAATGAGGAACATATTAGTCCTCTGGTTGCTGAAATTAGTTTCCATACTCCCGCTTGGCATTGCTCGTATCAAAGGAGCATGGCTGGGGAGGCTCCTTACTATTATTCGCGCTCAGCCTTCGCGGATAGCACGCATCAATTTATCTTTATGTTACCCGCACTTGTCGGACGATGAGGTTAAGTGGATTTGTAATATGCGCATGCGTCATTTAGCACAGGCTGTTTTGGAAACGCCCAAGGTCTGGCGAAAAGGCAACCCTTGGGTTTCCAAAAAAGTGGTGGCGGTCAAAGGTCTAGGCCTTTTTGAGCAGGCTATTGCAGATGATCGCGGTACTATTCTAATTATTCCTCATCAGGGAAATTGGGAGGTTCTCGGCTTGTGGGCTGGAGAGAAAAAAGCAATGACCTCTCTTTATGATCCCCCGAGAATGATTGAGTTAGAAACTTGGATTAAAACCTCAAGGGAACAATCCGGAGCGACGCTGGTGCCAACAAATGTGCGCGGCGTTTCTGCGCTAATAAAAGCCTTGAAGCGTGGTGAAATGACTGGCATTTTACCTGATCAACAGCCCCCCCCTGAAAGCGGAGAGTTTGTACCTTTATTGGGTGTGGAGGTTCGAACCATGACGTTGATTCATAAACTGTTGCAGCGCTCAGGGAGTCAGGCTTTAATGGCCACAGCACTGCGCGTGCCTGGTGGGTGGGAGTTACATTTTGTTGCACCGGCCCAAGATATTTACAGCACGGATGAGGTGACCAGTTTATTGGCTTTAAACAAGGGAATTGAAGATATAATAGCTTTGGCGCCGGAGCAGTATCAGTGGGAATACAAACGGTTTCGAGAGCGGCCAAAGGGCATGGACCCTATTTATGATTAGTAATCACAATTTAACTAGAAACTACTTTAACGCAGGGATAGCTTTGCCTTCTTCTCAACAAATTAAATCACCAGTCAGCACCGCCTGGCGACCCCTCTCTTCATTTCATGATAATGAGGTACCAGCGCATTGGCACAAATGGCTGTCCGATCGAGGGTCGCTTACGGAGCGATTGATCGACGCAAGCGACAACCAATTTGCCGTTGAGGTGCTGAGCCAGGTAGAGACATTGCCTGATGAGTCAGAGGCTCGAGCACTCAATATATCACCCACAAGAGAGGTGCTGATTAGACAGGTTATTCTTAAAGGCAAGGATACCCCTTGGGTTTTTGCCAGAAGCATTTTACCTTTGACTACGCTAACTGGGCGATTGGCGGCACTTCGTCATATTGATAGTCAGCCACTAGGCGCGGTGCTGTTTAATGATCCTTCTATGTCTCGTGAGCCAGTAGCAGCGTCTTATATGATGGCCTCTGATCTGCATGTTCCAGAAAGTATATGTAATCAGATGACTCATTTGTGGGGGCGCAGATCGGTATTTCGTCTTGACAGCAAGCCTCTGTTAGTTAGTGAAATATTTTTACCGAGTTTTCAGGATTACAATTACCGATTGGAGGAGTAGTGATGAACACCTCTGTAGAGCCTAGGGCGGCGCGAGTAACAAATCCATGGCTTCGGCTAATGCGTATGGATCGTCCCATTGGTATTTATCTTCTTTTGTGGCCGACGTTATGGGCTTTATGGTTTGCTGGCTCAGGGAATCCTTCAATCGGGACAACGATTATATTTTTGTTGGGTCTAATTGTTATGCGAGCAGCCGGGTGTGTTATTAATGACTATGCGGACCGCCATGTTGATGGGAAGGTGGAACGAACTAAAACTCGGCCACTGCCGTCAGGAGAAATAAAACCACAACAAGCGCTCTGGCTGAGCTTCGGGCTTCTATTTGTCGCGTTATGCCTGGTATTAATGACAAACCAACTAACGATACTTCTTTCGTTTGTCGGGGCGGCAGTTACAGCCATTTACCCACTTATGAAACGCTTTACAAATCTGCCACAGCTTGGTCTTGGGGTCGCCTTTGCCTGGGCTGTCCCTATGGCATTTGCAGCAGAGAGAGCAGCTTTGCCGACGGAACTTTGGCTTATATTTGCAGCGATTGTGGTTTGGACTATTGCTTTTGATACTTATTACGCAATGGTTGATCGGGAGGACGATTTAGAAATTGGCGTTCAATCCACCGCAGTATTGTTTGGAAAATATGATCTATTGATGATTGTATTGTTACAGGTCGCTACACTCATCCTTATGGCCATTGTGGGACTAGAGTTTCAAAGGGGGCTGGTTTATTTTCTGAGCCTAGTAGTTGCAGCAGGTTATTTTTACAACCAATTTCGCCGAGCTAGGCAAAGAGATAGAGAGGCATGTTTTGCGGCATTTTTAAACAATCACCGCGTGGGAATGGTCATTTTCATTGGTATTGCGGCGGACTATCTTATTGCCCAGCAACCGATGGCAGCATACTTCTAGTGCTTTTGCCAAATAATTAGTTGGTTATTGGCGGGCAAGTCATTATCTTCTATTAATTCCATGCCGACGGCGGTGGCTAGTTTATTTAAGTCATTAAACTCACGTATTCCTTGGGTCGATTTTACTGCTCTCAGTTTAGCGTCAAAGGCTCGATTACTTTCAGCGGCAATCAATCCAGAATATTGCATCGGGCCATAAAGGCAAAAGAGACCGCCAGACATTAAAATCTTAGACACGCCAGAAAACATAAGCTCGATCTCTGACAAGGCCATGATATGGGCAGTATTGGCTGTAAAAACAGCGCCAAATAGACCCTCTGGCCATGGCCCCACACCGACATCTAAATCCAAGGGTTGATGAATATTTTCCAGCGAACTGTCTGAGATCCACTGTTTGATCCCTTGGTGGTTTTGAATTCGATCACTAGTATGCCACTGCAAGTGTGGCATAGCACGACTAAACCAGACAGCGTGCTGGCCCGTTCCACTACCAATTTCAAACACAGATTGACAGTCAACGAGGATACGCTCAAGAACTTGAGATATTGGAGCACGATTATTTTCGCAGGCCTGGGAAAATGGTTTTGTCATTTAATTAACATTTGATTTGAGAAAGAAAACTAGGGCGGCTTACCCTCTAGTGAAGACCCACTTATCAGTCTCACTCATAGCATCATTAAACCTATAACCGTCGCTATCGAAAGCTTTAATGCTCTCTACATGTTTAATTTTATTTTTAATAATAAAACCAGCCATTAATCCCCTTGCTTTTTTTGCGAAGAAACTAATGATTTTATATTTTCCATTTTTGTTATCCATGAACACAGGGGTAACGATTCTACTAGAAATGGTTTTTTCTTTAGCTGCCTTGAAATATTCGTTAGAGGCAAGGTTAAGTAACACTGAATCAGAGGATGAGAGGAGGGTGTTTAACTCTTTTGTGATAATTCCATCCCAGAATGCGTAAAGGTCGGAACCTCGAGCGTTAGCAAACTTGGTACCCATTTCAAGACGATAAGGCTGCATCAAATCAAGTGGGCGCAGAACACCGTAGAGGCCAGACAAAATACGCAAATGATCTTGAGCCCAATTAAGATCCTCTGCAGACATAGAGTCTGCAGATAGTCCTTGGTATACATCACCTTTGAAGGCAAGCACTGCCGGCTTAGCATTGTCGTTATCGAAGGGCAGCGACCATTCTTGAAAGCGTTCATAGTTTAATGCACCGAGCTTATCGCTCAGCCCCATCAGAGCGCAGACGTCCTGAGGGGACAGTTTTTTAAGACCCTCAAGCAACTCCTTAGAATGCTCCAAGAAGGCTGGTTGACTGTACTGGCTGACAGAAAAAGAGCTACTGTAGTCGAGTTTTTTGGCTGGTGAAATCACCGTGAGCATCATTTTTAGTTACCTAGCAAAGAGCGTGGACAATTAGGGGTCATTCAATAATATCAACTTTTATTGCAACTGTTTAGAGTAAAAGCCATCAAAACTGGCTACACATCTATTATTCTTTACGGTAATTCGGCAATATTGGTTGTATAGAAACATACTGTCTATCTGCCGTAAAGAGGGTGTTATATGCATGTTGAGCGGATCAAAGTGATTTATTTATTACTCCTTACTACGCTGTTTATAACAAGCTGTAGTGTTAACCCAGTGACAGGACAAAATGAATTCCTGTTGATGTCTAAACAGCAAGAAATCACTTTGGGTGAAACAAACTATAGTCCTTCTCGACAAGCCCAAGGAGGAGATTATTATCTTGACTCTGAACTACAGAACTATGTTGCGGGAGTAGGTAAAAAATTAGCAACATTTAGCGCCCAGCCAGACTTACCCTTTGAGTTCGTAGTAATCAATAATTCAGTTCCCAATGCTTGGGCCCTGCCTGGGGGTAAGATTGCAATTAATCGTGGTCTTTTAATGTACCTTGAGGATGAGGCCCAGCTTGCTGCAGTGTTGAGTCACGAAATTGTCCACGCTGCGGCGCGCCACAGCGCGGCACAAATGAGCCGAGGGACACTCTTGAGCCTTGGAGTCATGGCTGCTGGAGTGAGTGTCAAAGAGAAGGAGAATGATCAGCTTTATAGCTTGGCATCTCAAGTTGGAGCAGCAGCGTGGTTGGCAAAATATGGTCGAGATGATGAGCTTGAGGCGGATTACTATGGTATGGAGTATATGGCCCAAGCCGGCTATGACCCAGAGGGCGCTGTGGAATTGCAACAAACCTTTGTCTCTCTTAACACAGATAAAGCAACGAGCTTCTTGTCAGGTTTATTTGCTAGTCATCCCCCTTCTATGAGGAGAGTGGAGGCAAACCGCATAAAGGCTAAAACTTTGCCGAGTGGCGATCGAGGCAGGACGCGCTTCCAGGCAGCTATTAGCCAACTAAAAGAGGATGAACTGGCTTACAAAGCGGCAGAAAAAGCCACGGAGGCTTTAGAGAAAAAGGATCCAAGGAGTGCTTTAAGCTCGCTAGACAAGGCGGTTGCCCTTCAGCCAGATGAGTTTTCTTTCTGGGTGCTACGTGGAACGGCCTGGAAAGCTTTGGATAAAAAAGACAATGCAGATAAGGCTTTTTCTACAGCTATTAGAAAAAACAGGGACCATTTCAGCGGTTATTTGGAGCGCGGAATTCTGCGTCACGAAGCCGGGCTTGAAGCGGAAGGACTTGCTGATATCAAACGTAGCTTCGCATTGCTACCTACCCCTGCCGCAAGTTACTACCTGGGCAAGGCGGAAATGTCGGCCAAGAACTATGCAAAGGCCGAGGACTACTTTTACCTGGCTGCAAACGCAAGAGGCAATATAGGCGGCTTGTCCCGAAAGAGCCTTCAGATAGTGCAACAACAACTTTATCCTGAGCGCTATATAAGTGCAGAGCTCGTTTTTAATCCTGCAGGAGAGATCGTGGTAAGCCTGACTAACAATGCAACGGTTTCAATTGCATATATTCAGCTTCAAATCAGGTACGAGGGAGTGTTGAAAACAATTATATGGAAGGACAAGATTCAACCAAAAACCCGCGTTATGGTGTCATCCGGAATTGGAGGCATTAAGGCTTTAGCAAGGGGTCAAGAATCTCCCAAGGTCCGCATTGTTGCTGCTCGAATAGCCGAATAAATTTTCTCCCTAAAGGCAGGGGAAAACTAACCTTAACTACTACATCGGCACAATGGATGATGACTTTAATTTTTTTCGCTACATGTTGGCAGGGGGTCTTGATGCTTGAGTGGTATCCGCCTCGTAATTCAGCCGTTATACTTACCGCCGAATGCAATTAGGAACTCCATATCTCTTGATAACGTTAAAAACAGCATTGAGTGCGGTCGAAAAATTTACCGAGGTTACAGGGCGTTTTATTTCTTGGGCGGCTGTAACCATGGTGATTTTGGTGGTGCTAGTCGTCATTACTCGATATTTTTTAGGGATAGGCTCTATCGCGCTCCAAGAGTCGGTCACTTACTTGCACTGTTTGGTGTTTATGATGGGTATCGCGTTTACCTTGAAGCATGACGGACATGTGCGAGTGGATATTTTCTATCGGGGATTCTCACCAAGGTGTAAAGCGCTCGTTAATTTGATTGGTGCTCTTCTGTTCCTCATACCCTTTTGCTTGTTGATCTTTTTTACCAGCTGGGATTATGTTCTTTCGAGTTGGGTTATTAGAGAGACGTCTGCTGAAAACAATGGGCTCCCATTTATCTATTTATTAAAAACACTGATGTTGCTGATGCCGGTGACTCTGTTACTGCAAGGGATAGCAGAAATTATACGTAGTGGTTTGATACTCGGTGGAGCCGATGTGTCAACGAGTGCTACTGCCGAGTCAACTGAGACAATCATCTGATGGCTGACTTAATTCCTTTTTTCATGTTTTTGGTTGCCTGCTTGGTGCTTATGGCAGGTTATCCGGTGGCCTTTTCCTTGGCTGGCACGGCCTTATTATTTGCAGTGGTAGGCACATTTACCGGCCATTTTGATATGGCATTTTTACAAGCATTGCCTAATCGCTTGTTTGGTACCATGGAAAATACTACGTTAATAGCCGTTCCACTATTTATTTTAATGGGGGTGATGCTTGAGAAATCTCGGCTATCTGAGGACTTACTGGAAAGTATGGCGGACCTGTTTGGTGGTTTTCGTAGCGGGCTGGGTATTTCGGTTGTTCTAGTAGGAGCTCTATTGGCTGCCAGCACGGGTATTGTTGGGGCAACCGTGGTCACTATGGGGCTAATGTCACTTCCTACAATGCTAAAGCGAGGTTATTCGTCCGCTCAGGCTGCTGGCTTGATTGCCGCGACGGGTACTTTGGGTCAGATCATTCCACCTTCCATTGCTTTGATACTGCTCGGGGATACCCTGTCTAGTGCCTATCAACAAGCGCAATTAAATATGGGTATCTTTACCCCTAAGACCATCTCTATTGGCGATTTGTTTGTTGGTGCTATTGTGCCCGGGTTAATACTGGTGGTCTTTTATTGCCTTTATTTGGTCACCTTTTCACGGCCAGCCGCCATTGTTAGCGGTGAATACAAAGTAGGCGAACGAAACTTATCTCGGGCGATGAAAAATTTATTGCCACCCATTTTTCTCATAGTGACTGTGCTTGGCTCTATTCTCGCAGGTTTGGCCACGCCGACTGAGGCTGCTGGTGTGGGTGCGTTTGGTGCTACTGCGTTAGCTTTAGCGAAAGGCCAGCTCAACACACAAAAATTGCGAGAGGTTGCACAGTCCACAACTCAGGTAACCTCAATGGTATTTCTAATATTGATTGGGGCGGCGGTATTTTCTTTAGTATTCCGCGGGTTTGGTGGAGAAGAAATAGTAGAGCAGTTTTTCACTAATCTCCCAGGTGGCATTGTCGGTGCAACACTGTTGGTAATGATTGTTATCTTTTTGCTGGGCTTTATTCTTGATTTTATTGAAATCACTTTTGTGGTGGTCCCAATCGTTGCGCCGGTGTTACTGGCGATGGGGCTCGACCCAGTTTGGTTAGGAGTAATGATTGCTATTAATTTACAGACATCATTTCTAACGCCACCATTTGGTTTTGCGTTGTTTTATTTGCGTGGCGTAGCACCAGCGTCGGTGGAGACGTCGGACATGTATCGTGGCGTTATTCCGTTTATTTTTCTGCAACTCTTACTTATGTTAATGCTCTCAATTTGGCCGCAACTGGCGACTTGGTTGCCGGCATTAATGTACAACTAGCTATAGCTTTAAAGCTGAAAATATCTTTTTCCGTAAAGGCTCACTTTCATTAACTAAGTGATGATTTCCTTGTTCAATCATGGTCACCGATACTGAGGGTAGTTTTTCTTTGAAGCGTGCTAGGTTGTATTCCCAATCTAGGGTTTTGTCATGATTACCTTGAATGATATGAATAGGATAATCATTTGTAGGGCTATGGTGGAATTCCGATATCCATTGCTCCATTGCTCCGACCCAATCAGTCGGTACCTTTCTTGGTTGAAGAGGGTCTTGGGTACGCAGGAAATCTAAAAAGTCTTGGTCCCAAGAGCTGACGCGAAAAACACGCTTGATTGATTTTAGGAACCAACGTGTTAAATGGTACAGCCTTCGACTCTGTTTCCAACCCCAAGGCTGCAATAGAGGAGCAAGCAAATTAAGCGTAGCAAATGGATAGGGTGTTGTGGTGCTATGGTTGATTAAATGCTTGATGAGCACAGCGCCGCCCATGCTCTGGCCAATGCCATGAAGAGGCCCTTTAAAGTGCTCTTGAGCCATGCCGACGATCTCAGATAGACGATCAACATATTCAGAGAAATGACTGATCGAGCAGGGCTTGCCTGTGGACAATCCGTGTCCCTTTGCATCAAAACAGAGAACGGTAAGTTGGCGACTAAGAAGATCCCGAATGAGATGCCCATAAAGACCTATGTGGTCCATGTACCCGTGAACAATTAAAACTGTCCCCACACTGGTGGCGGGCTCCCAAGACATTAAAGCAACGTGACGATCTTCAGTTGTGCCTGTATGCAAGGTGAGACAATCTGATGGCAAAGGTAACTGATAAAAATTCAGATACTGATACAAGTTGTCGCCTGAACTATTTCTAGTGCTTATGGTTTTGTTAAATAGAGGCAAGCCATCACGTAGAGCAGTAATGGTTGTTAGGTCGAGGTTGCCGCGTACGGTATCCATTCTTGTCCTCCTAGTTATCTCTAAGAGGTTAAGTTAAAAGCACTATGTTGTCACAGGGTTTTATATAACAGATCAATAAATTTGTTGATTTAGAAAGTAAGAAACCCCAGGGCAATACCTAGGGTTTCTGTGGTTCGGCTAAATTAAGGCCAAGGTTATTCGTCAGTGGACAACGAAATGTCATACACGCCTGCTTCACGTGCTTGGTCAGAAATCTTAACAAAAATTTCAGTCTTCGCCTTAGGGTGGGAGCTAATTACAACTTTTGCCTCAGGCTTTTCCGCATGCAACCGTTCAACGTTTGCACGGACGGAGCGAATATCAATTCTTCGGCGATCTAGTGTGATCTCATTGCTCTCGGAGACCCGGAAGACGATATTGGTATTTGCCGAATCAGGTGGGGGCTGATCTGAGGTGGGTGGACGGCTTACGCCAAGTCCAGCTTCATTGACGAATGAAGCTGTAACAATAAAGAAAATCAGCATGATAAAAACAACGTCAAGCATTGGCGTCATATCAATTTCGTTTTCGTCTTCTTCCCTACGTCTTTTCCCAAGCGCCATCTTTGCTCTTACCTTTGCGTAGCTAGTTACAATCAAGAGTCGGCATTTTACTGATTTTCTGAGAAAATACTAGCGCCGATCGCGACAGGTTTTTACACAATATATACTATTATGGCCTTTTAGAAACTAATTAGTGCGAACTAATAGTCACAACTGACTATTTAACCCAAATTTGAGACCCTAAATGCCTGAACTACCCGAAGTAGAAACAACCCGCAGAGGGATAAAACCGTGGGTTTACCAACAAAAAATTGTAGGTCTAATAATACGTCAAGGATCACTTCGCTGGCCAGTTACAGAGGGACTTCCCGAACTTGTGAGGGGGCAAATAGTCGTTGGTGTAATGAGAAGAGCCAAGTATTTGATACTGCAGTTAGAACGGGGTTCGATGTTGGTGCACCTTGGAATGAGTGGCAGCCTGCGTATGGCAAGGGCAGACACCCCATGGCGTAAACACGACCATATTGAATTGCAATTAGGCAATGGCGCCACCTTGCGTTATCACGACCCTCGTCGGTTTGGCTCCTGGTTATGGAGTCTAGATGAACATGATCAGCTGGCTCATCTTGGCCCCGAACCACTGTCTAGCGAATTCGATGGAGAGAGATTATGGCAGATGGGGAAAGGACGAAAAGTAGCGGTTAAGCCTTTTATCATGGACAACAAAACTGTTGTTGGTGTTGGCAATATTTATGCATCGGAAGCCCTATTTCGCAGCGGTATTAGACCCGATAGAGCCGCTGGGCGTATTTCTAAAAAGCGATATTTTGTATTAGGTGAGCATATTAAAGAGGTGCTTGCAGCAGCAATCGAGCAAGGGGGAACCACGCTGAGGGATTTTGTTAATAGTAGCGGAGAACCCGGTTATTTTCAGCAAACGTTGGCTGTCTATGGACGGGGCGGCGAAAACTGTATTCGCTGCAGTGGTGTGTTGAAGGATATACGTCTAGGCCAACGCAGTTCCGTATTTTGTTCAACCTGTCAGCGGTAGGCCATGATCAAAGCCCTAAGATTACTTGAACTTTTTGATCAGGGCATCGCCCACATTAGCCGGAACAAACTTACTCACATCGCCTTTTAAGGACGAGATTTCTCGAACTAAAGATGAAGAGATATACGAAAACTTCTCTGCGGGAGTTAGAAAGATACTTTCGATGTCAGGGCTTAGAGCACGGTTCATATTAGCTAATTGAAATTCATATTCAAAATCTGACACTGCCCTCAGACCCCTCATAACAGCATCGGCTTCGCAGTCATTGACAAAATTGACTAAAAGATAATCGAAGCCTTTGATTTCTACATTGGGCAAATGTTGCAAACACTCGCCAGCGAGGGAGATTCGCTCATCGATATTGAACAGAGGGCTTTTTTTCTGATTACTGGCGATTGCGACAATAATCTTGTCGAATAACTTAGATGCTCGCTCAATAAGATCAATGTGCCCGTTGGTAATCGGATCAAAGGTACCTGGGTAAACGATAGTCTTCATTATTAAACTCCACCACTGTGCGCTGTGTTGGGGCGCATATTACTTAAATTACGCGCCTGACTCAATGCGTGAATATAGCATGTAGCGCACCCCGCTGGCGATTTTATCCTTTTCTATCCGCCAACTTGGTGGAGTGGCAAATAAGTTTCCTTTGGCTGGTAATTCACAGTAGATGAGTGCGTCAGGCGCCAACCAGCCATTACTTTCAAGCAAGCCGCAACTTTCAGTATGTAGGGTCTTTGAAAAAGGAGGATCAACAAATACGATATCAAACACGCGCCCAGAATTTTTGTGTTGCAGGAATTTAATGCTATCGGCGGTAATAATAGACAGATCTGCCTCCAATTGATCTCGATTAACATGCAGCTGCTTAATAACTGTTGGGTTATTTTCCAATGCCGTGCACGTAGAAGCCCCTCGAGATAGGGCCTCCAAGCCTAAGATTCCTGTGCCAGCGTAAAGATCAAGGCAATGAGCGCCATCGATATTAATTCCCAGCCAATTGAACAACGTTTCACGGATTCTATCGCCGGTAGGCCGCAAACCGGGCGCTTCACGAAAAGAAATTTTACGAGAGCGCCATTTGCCGCCAATAATCCTAATGCGCCCACCACTTTTCTCTTTAGGTTGGTTTTTCTTATTCGACAAATTGACTCCCTGATGTAGCTTCTTTTGACCACTTTTTTCAATGTAAATGTTAGGATACACCAAATTTCACTAACAGTAGCGGCTGGATTTAAATGGAATCGAAGTCAACCAATGATAGCAACCCTAAGCCGGCAAAACGTTCTTTTCTCGATCGCTTTAAACGAAATACAGAGAGTACTGATAAATCTAGGACCGAGTCTGAAGAGTTACCTGATCCTCAACCAAAGGTATCCTTTGGCCAACGAATGCGTTCGGCACTTTCTCGAACAGGCGAAGGCATAGGCAGTCTATTTCTCGGGACCAAAGTTATCGACGAAGCATTACTCGAGGAGCTAGAAACTTCTTTGATAATGGCGGATGTCGGTATTGAGACCACCACAAAGATTATTGCGGAGTTAACCAAGCAATTAGATCGAAAGTCTTTAAAAGATGGAGCGGCTCTCAAAGATGCGCTGCATGAAATATTATTGAACAAGCTTGCTGCCAGCGAAGGCGAGATTAATTTCGATGGAAGCGAGAAACCCTTCGTTATGTTTGTGGTGGGGGTCAATGGAGTGGGTAAGACGACCACTATTGGCAAGTTGGCAAGTCGACTCAAAAGTCAGGGAAAATCAGTAATGTTAGCTGCTGGGGATACGTTTCGAGCTGCGGCTGTTGAGCAACTACAAGCGTGGGGTGAGCGCAACGCCGTGCCTGTGATTGCCCAACATACTGGGGCAGATAGCGCATCAGTAGTGTTTGACGGTATCCAAGCTGCTAAATCTCGTGGCGCTGACGTTATTATTGCCGATACAGCGGGTCGTTTGCATAACAAAAGCAATTTAATGGAAGAGTTAAAGAAGGTTAAGCGTGTTGCCAGTAAGATTGATGATCATGCTCCCCACGAAATTCTATTGGTACTTGATGCGGGTACAGGACAGAATGCGGTGGCTCAGATGTCGGAGTTTAATGAGGTGGTGGGCGTGACTGGTATTGCACTAACTAAACTTGATGGAACAGCCAAGGGCGGTATTATATTTGCCTTGGCCGATAAGTTTTCTGTGCCAATTCGCTATATTGGTGTAGGAGAAGGGTTGGATGACTTGCAACCTTTTAATGCCAGTGAATTTGTTCAAGCACTGCTAAATGTAGAGGGATAAGACTTATTTCAATGATCCGTTTTGACAATGTCAGCAAGCGCTATGAATCCGGGTTAGAGGCTCTGAAGCGAGTTAACTTTGAGCTTGAGGCTGGAGAGATGGCTTTCCTTACTGGGCCATCTGGAGCAGGTAAGAGCACGTTACTTAAGTTGCTTATGCTCATGGAGAGGCCCTCTTCAGGGACATTATTAATAAATGGGAAAAATCTAAATCGCTTGTCGAGATCATCTATCCCATCTTATAGACGCCAAATTGGCGTAGTTTTTCAAAACCATCAACTGCTTTCTGATCGGACAGTGTTTGATAATGTTGCCTTACCCCTGCAGATTTTGGGGTATCCCATATCAGAAACTGGTCGTAGAGTTCGTGCAGCACTCGATGGTGTTGGGTTATTGGAGAAAGAGGCGAATAACCCGTTGACACTATCTGGTGGTGAGCAACAAAGAGTCGGCATTGCGCGGGCAGTAGTGCATAAACCCAAAATCCTTTTAGCAGATGAGCCCACGGGAAACCTAGATCCAAAATTGTCTACTGAGATTATGTCTCTTTTTCGTCGATTCCAAAGCGTCGGCGTTACTGTGTTGATTGCTACCCATGATATTAACCTGATAAATCGCCTTGATCATAGAATCATGTATCTCGAAGACGGCATAATGGCTGATAACGGAGTGCCATATGGCGGGGAGTAATAAAGCGAATAGAGAAGCTCCATCGCGAGGAGCTAGAGACCAGAAAGTCAAACTCTCTGATCGTTGGAGAAGTTATCGGGCTCACCACAGTAGTACCCTCCGAACTACTCTTGCGAAAATTTTTGGTGAGCCTATTCAAACACTCTTAACCGTAGTTGTAATTGCTATTGCTTTGGCATTGCCCTCAGCAATGTTCTTAGTCTTACATAATGTCCAACAGTTAGGCACTGGCATTGAGTCATCGCAGCAAATGACAGTATTTGTTGAAAAAAAGGCAACTAGATCGGCGATTGAGCAGCTTAGCGAAGACATTGAGCAATTAGCACATGTAGCCTCAGTGACCTATATTTCTGAAGAACAGGCGCTTGAAGAATTTAAAGCATCATCCGGCTTTGGTTCGGCATTGCAATATTTGGATAAAAATCCGCTCCCAGCAGTTTTTCTGGTTCAACCCAAGACAACAAATACAGCTGAGATCACCCATACCCAAGACTTGGTTGCCGCCATTGCTGCATTAAACGCTGTTGAGGAAGTTCAGATTGACATGCTTTGGATGCAACGCTTACTGACTATTACAGAAATTAGCCAGAAGCTAGTGTTGGCTATCGGAATCGCTCTAGGTATTGGTGTTTTGCTAGTGATTGGCAACACTATTCGACTGGCTATTCAAAGTCGCAGAGACGAAATAATCGTAGTTAAGCTTGTCGGAGGAACTGATGCCTACGTCCGTCGACCTTTTTTATACACTGGGCTTTTACTGGGCCTGTTAGGTGCAATGATGGCATCTTTAATGCTAGTTACATGTGTTGTTTGGCTGGGGCGATCTGTAAATGCTCTAGCCGACCTATATCAAAGTCAGTTTCATCTTGTAGGCCCCGGATTCTCTGGTATTTTGACTTTATGGCTGATTGGCGCTTCGATCGGCGTAATGGGAGCCTGGGTCGCAGTTATGCAACATTTGAGAGAAATTGAGCCAAAATAAAGTAAATTTGAGCCAAATAAGCCCCCAACCCGTACCCTGTCTACGTTTTAATGAACTTTTTAAGGTTTTGAACCACTAAACAATTAATGTTATTATGATCGACCAGCGACTTTAAGAGGAAGTCATGAACAAAGCACTTCAAACAATGGAATGGATGACCCCCGGCGCGAACTTGAATGCCTACATTCAAGGGACGGCGACTGTGCCTATATTATCTCTAGACGAGGAAAAATCCTTAGGCGAAGCTTTGTACTACGAAGACGACTTGGACGCAGCAAGAAAATTAGTTATGTCGCATTTGCGATTTGTTGTACATATTGCTCGTTCTTACAATGGTTATGGTTTGCCTTTGGCTGATCTTATCCAAGAGGGCAACGTTGGCCTGATGAAGGCTGTACGTCGATTTAATCCTGAAAAAGGAGTTCGGGTAGTTTCTTTTGCGGTGCATTGGATCAAAGCTGAAATTCACGAATTTATTCTGCGTAATTGGCGTATTGTTAAAATCGCTACGACCAAATCACAGCGCAAATTGTTTTTTAACTTAAGAAGCGCCAAGAAAGAACTTCAATGGCTCTCAGCGGATGAAGCTAAGGCTGTTGCCGAAGATTTAGGTGTAGAAGTGAAAGACGTTATGGAAATGGAGATGCGCCTGACATCTAGGGATGCGACGTTTGATGCTCCAGCAGATGATGACGAAGAGGGCGTTGCTTATTCACCATCATTGTACCTCGAATCTAAGGGTGCAGATCCGGCAGAGCTTATTGAAAACAATGATTTTGAAGATGATAATAACTCCCGTCTCGCAGAGGCCGTGAAAAGTCTTGATGATCGTAGTCAGTCTATCCTTCAACGCCGTTGGTTGGATGACAAAAAAGCGACCTTGCATCAGTTGGCTGATGAATATGGTGTTTCAGCTGAGCGTATCCGCCAGCTTGAAAAGAATGCCATGAAGAAAGTTCGTCTATTAATGGAAGCGTAACTTAATAAACCACTATGATAAGCCGCGCTTAATAATGTGCGGCTTTTTTATTGCTATGAATAAAATACTCTGGCTAAGACTCATCGCTATAAGTGGCGCTCTCTCCGTTATGTTTGGGGCTTTCGGCGCCCATGGGCTTGAAGATCGACTACCTGCATCTTATCTGAATGCCTTTAACACAGCGGTGCGTTACCAGTTTTTACACACTCTGGCACTATTGGGACTAATTTGTTTGCCGGATCATCTTGTTAAGCTGCGAACTCTTCATTGGGTAGCGATCAGTTTTGCCATAGGCGTTCTGTTATTTTCAGGATCGCTTTATCTATTAGTTCTTTGTGAGATCCCCAGTTTGGGGGTGATAACCCCTATTGGTGGGGCAGTTTTGATTTTAGGATGGGCGCTACTTCTGTTATCAGTAAGGCGTAACTAGTAGATGGATATTCGACCAGAATATAGGAAAAAATCTATTCGTAGTTACGTGGTTAGAGCCGGACGTATGACGGAAGCTCAACGTAAAGCATATGAGGTTAGTTGGCCGACTTATGGTTTGAAATTGGCTAATGGTGTTATTGATACAGATGCCGTCTTTGGTCGTTCTGGTCCAAAAGTGCTTGAAATTGGATTTGGTATGGGTGATTCGCTGGTAGAGATGGCTGTTGCTGAGCCGGAGACAGATTTTATCGGTATTGAAGTACATCCTCCAGGCGTAGGCACCATAATGAATAATGCCCGTTTACATCAGCTATCTAATTTAAGAGTATATTTGGCGGACGCCAATGATGTTCTGGATGAATGTTTTGCTGAGCAGAGTATTGATCGATTACAGCTATACTTTCCTGACCCTTGGCACAAGAAAAAACACAACAAAAGGCGGATTGTACAAAGTGCTTTTGTTCAGAAAATTCGTCGAAAGTTGCGCGCTGATGGCATATTGCATATGGCTACAGATTGGCAACATTATGCTGAACAAATGTTAGAAACCCTCGGCGACGCCGAGGGCTTTGAAAACTGTGCAGGGGTTGGAGCGTATTCGGAAAGACCAGAGTTTAGGCCCTTAACGAAATTTGAAAAGCGCGGCCAACGCCTCGGACATGGAGTCTGGGATTTGATCTTTAAAAAGACAAGTTGATACTATTTTAGAAATGACCTAAATTGCAAAACTACCTATAGCAAGATGATAAACTAATAAAGGAAAACCAATGAATCTAGTAAAAATTCTACCGCTTACGGCATTGCTACTGTTGTCAGCATGTGATGTTCCCCAGGCAAAAAATGATGCGACCGCTACCGATACTCTAGAAGAAGCGGCTTTATCAACTCAAGCTCAGAAAATAAGCTATCTCTTGGGTTTAGATAATGGCAATAACATAAAGAGTATGGACATTGAATTTGACGCTGCGGCTTTCCAAAGCGGCTTGAACACTGCTTTGGCTGGTGAACAGCCACGATTAAATGAAGAGCAAATTGCCATGACAATTCAGCAATTTGAAACAGACATGAAAGCTAAGCAAGAGGCGATGCAATCAGCCCAACAAGAGATGCTTTCTGCACAGTCAGCTGATAATGCGACACAAGGGGCAGAGTTTTTAGCTGCAAATAGCGCAAAAGAGGGCGTCATTACTACTGAAAGTGGATTGCAGTACAAAGTGCTTACCCCTGGAACTGGGTCAAAACCCTCGGCTGATAGTACCGTAGAGGTTCATTATGCGGGTCGTTTATTAGATGGCACTGAGTTTGATAGCTCTATTAAGAGAGGGGTTCCCGCCCAATTTGGTGTGACTCAAGTAATAGCAGGATGGACTGAGGCATTGCAGCTAATGTCTGAAGGAGCCAAATGGGAGTTATACATACCGGCAGACTTGGCATATGGACCTGGCGGAACAGGACCGATTGGGCCTAATGCAACATTAATATTTGAAGTGGAACTTTTACAGGCAAATGTCGGTAGCGAATAGCTTTAAAACATAATCAAGTATGTAAAAAGCCCCGCTATGCGGGGCTTTTTTTGTATCTAAATAAGGGGGTTCAGTTTAAATAGAGTTAGGCTCTGTTTCACCGATCAATTTTGAAACGTTTGTGCTGTGAAGTATATCAATAAGCGCATCTTCATCAGCAAAACGCTGGACAAAGGTTTCTCCGAGAGCAGCAAGGTCGATGATCAGGGCATCCAGATCCTTAGCAGTTATATATTTGTCATTAAAGTCGAGGATGAGTTCGGTGGTTATCTGGATTTTCTCTATAAGCTCGGGACTCTTATCAAGACCTTGGTCATTACCAAAAATCTCAGCTTCCTTTGTAATTTGCTCAAAGACTTCAAAATGCCCAACTGAAATGTAATCGACCATTATCTCGCAAAACTGTTGAAGTTCGGCGTCATAGTTGTTTTCGGGGTCTGAAAAGTCCGTCACTTCGGTTAGCTCACAGTACTTCACTAACAACTCACGGCGCTCTTCAATCCACCGCTCTATCACCTCGCTCACACTGTTCCAGTGTCCCTGTAATGTTTCATTATCCATAATCTTGTCTTATTTGCCTTTGGTTGTCTTGATGATAAGAGTGTACATCTTTTTATCCCCAAGGATAATCTTTCACAAAACAAAACTACGCATTAATGGAATCAGAAAGAAAGAAGTCCATATTCCATTTAGACCCATACCAAGAGTTGAAAAAGCGCCACATCTAGGGCTTTTCTCAAATGCTTTAACTGTTCCAATCGCATGAGAGGTAACACCTAAAATTAAGCCTTGCCAGCGCTCATCCTGAAGCTTTGTTATGTCAAAAATACGCTGGGCCACAACGATACCAACGATACCTGTGAACAAAACGATTACGGTGATGAGGGTATATAAACCACCGAGCTGATCAGTAAGAATCATTGCTATAGGTGTTGTCACAGATTTGGCTGCTAAAGATGAGACTATTAAGGGTTCAGGGGTTAGCCATAATCCTAGCATCACTGCGCAAATTGCTGCAAAGAGCCCACCGAAAGTTACTGCGATCATAATTGTTGGCAGTAAACGAGATAAAGGTTTTAAGTGCTTAGAAAGAGGTACCGCCAGCGCAACAGTGGCGGGACCCAACAGCCAATTCAATATTCCGTTGGCTTGGTAGTAAGTATCAAAATCGATCTCTAACCAATACACAATGGCAGCAATCAGTGGTGTACCGATTAAGAGGGGGTGGAGTAGTGCATGGCCAGCACTGCGGCGGTACATAGAAATACCTATAGCAAAACCGATGATGGAGAAGATGACCAGCCAAGAGCTATTTTGGATTTGGTCCCATTGCTGGAAAAGAATATCAATCATCACTAGATCTTCTAATCAACTTGATGAGCAAGCTCATGAACAGAATTGTCAGTAGCGTACTGAGAATAACAATAATGAGTAGATTAGGTAGCTGATAAGTGATTTTCTGTTCAAGAAAAAAAGCACCCACTGAGGCAGGTATAAAAAGTAGAGAGAGATTTTGAATGAGACGAGAACTGACAGGCTCTATCAAACTTACTAGCTGGCTGGGATAGATAAGCACTAAAAGCAATAAGAGCATGCCCATCAATGGGCCAGGGATAATGGCATTTGTCCAAAGTACTATCAGCTGGCCCAACCATTGGAAGAAAACTAATATCACTAACCCAAGGGTTAGCTTTAGTCCTTGCGTAATAACTGGAAAATACCTACGCCGGCCATTGCAACAAACATTAATAATACCCAACCAGGCATGCTGACTCCGAGGAGTTCCCACTGCACCTTGGCGCAGTTACCATCGCCACGTATTAACATAGTGATAACTTCTGAAGCTGGGAACACATCAAACAGATAATCTACGGGAGGGCCACATGTGGGGATATTATCCTCAGGAAGATTTTGTAACCAAAGCTGCTTTGCAGAAAAGTAGCTGCCACCAATTGCACCGACAAGACCGAGCCCGGCATAGATTTTTTGGCCGCGAGGGTTGGGGTTATGAATGGCAGCACATAGAAAAATGATACCAACAATAGCGACAAATACTCGCTGGGTGATACACAGATAGCACGGCTCAAGCCCAAGATGCTCTTGAAAATAGAGAACCGCAACGAGGAGTAGGGCACCACACCCAAGAGCCACCGAGAGACTAACGAATCTATTGTTTGGGTAAAGCACTAGTAACTCCAGAGAACAGGACAATTTAACGTCTAAATTATACCATCATTGATAATAAGCGGAGAGGAACTCCTCAAAAGAGAGCGTATCACCTGCCTCAATAGCCGCTTGTTCTTTTAAAGATTTGTCCGCGACTATCTGGTAATTTTCCATCACCGTCTCATTAGGTGGATTATCTTGGAAATAGGTTCTATGCTCGCAAGCCTTCCGCATGGCCATAGTGTAGTAGGTTTCGTTATTTAATTTCATTTCCCTGAGCACTGTCGCTGCAGGCGTGGAAGAGTCATCAGCTATCCTGATATCCATGGCACCAAACGCTTTGCTGTAATTGTCAGTTTGGTTAGCTGTATCGAGCAGTTCTGCTACTGGGCGTATTTGATCAAGCAGAGATTTTCCCCATTCACGCAAAGGAGTTTCTGAATCCCCCTGAAGTAAAGTTACATTCGGATCTCGCCCAGCATAAACTGTGCGATTAATATTCTCTGGAATTTGTGCATATTCTGAAGCATTGGTTTTGGGGCTATCTTGAAGTAGACAAAATAACAAAAAGGTATCCAAAAAGCGGATAGTTTCTTCATCTATGCCGCATGGCAGCAAAGGATTAAGGTCTAAACACCGCACCTCTATATATTCTACCCCGCGTTCCTTAAGTGCATGTACCGGCGTTTCTCCAGACGCGGCGGTTCGTTTGGGTCGAATAGAACTGTAGAACTCATTTTCAATTTGTATGAGGTGGGTATTGAGTTGTTTGTAGTCACCATTATTTTCTTTCAAACCAATTTCATCATAAGGAGGATAGCCTAGAGAAATAGCTTCACTAAGGGTATTGGTATATTGAGTCAAATCGTTATAGCAAACTACTAGAGAACTTTGGGCATCGCTTTGATAACCTAAGTCGCCCATTCGCAACGAAGTTGCGAATGGTTGATGTAGGCTATGGTTATCTTGACCAAAAGGGACAAGACGATGGTCACGATCGCGAACAAAACTTTTACAGATCGCCGGGGCTGCACCCAGTAAATATAGTAACAACCACGAATATCGGCGAAAGTTTCTTATCAGACTGAAATAACCGTCTGATTTGAAGTCTTGCAGCGATTGGTCATTGCCAGTCAAGCTATGCAGATCTTTCCATAGGACATCTGGGACGGAAAAATTGTAGTGGATACCAGCAATTGTTTGCATTAAGCGGCCATACCGATGGCCAAGGCCGCGGCGATAAATATTCTTCATCATTCCGATGTTTGACGTGCCATAACTGCCAATTGGAATGCTGTCATCTGAACCTAACTGACAAGGCATACTGTTAACCCAGAGTAATTCGTCGCCGATATGCTGGTAGGTAATTCGATGAATTTCATCTAGCTGGCCCATCACCGTCGCGATTGATGATGAGGGTGCGGTAATGAACTCCAGCAGAGCTTCAGAAAAATCTGTGGTGATACTTGGGTGAGTTAGTGCTGAACCGAGAGCTTTGGGGTGGGGGGTTTGGGCTAGATGCCCCGATGTTTGTACACGTAAGCTCTCTTTTTCGATCCCCCTAGTAATTCCGGTAAGACGATCTGCTTTTGCAGGATCACTAAATAACTCTAGGTTGGAATCTAAAGACAAAATATTATCCCCGATTAAGCTGCATTAGGTTGAACGCCAATAGCAATCTGTTCTGTATTTTCAGCTTCGAGCAAAAGCACTGGACGCCCTTTAGCGTCCGCATCGCACTCAATAATATTTGCCCTAAGATCAATATTTTTAGCATTGAGTTCGATGAGTTGATTGAGAGCGATGTCTCTGTGGGGAGTATAAAAAACATCACTGGGTTTGATGTCTGAGATCCATTCTAAATCGCTGTTGAGCGTCGTTTTATCGTGCTTCTGCAATATATAAATTTTCATGGTCTTCCCGTGACAGATGAGATTAATTCGGGCACAGTGTAACCTATACAGATGTTGGATAAAAAGGGAAATCACATGACTAAACAAGCCTTAGTCCCTATTGCTGATGGGAGTGAAGAGATAGAAGCTGTCACCATCATAGATGTGCTACGCAGAGCTGGAGTTGAAGTCACAGTAGCCTTTGTCGGTGATGGTGAAACTAAGCAGATTACAGGGGCTCGTGGTACCAAAATTGTAGCCGACAGCTTTATTGCCGATTGTGTGGATAAGGCTTGGGATTTGATTGCAGTTCCGGGGGGAATAGAGGGGGCAGACAATCTCGCTGCTAGTGAAATCTTGGATCAATTATTACGTAACCAAGCACAACAGGGAAAGTTTTATGCTGCTATATGTGCTGCCCCAGCAGTAGTCTTGGGCAGCAAAGGATTATTAGCTGATAAGACCGCGACCAGCCATCCAATGTTTTATCAATCGTTAATTGCCAAAGAAGTGGACACAGAATCTCGGGTTGTAGTCGATGGAAATTGCATTACCAGTCAGGGCCCTGGAACAGCTATTGATTTTGCCCTTGAGCTAGTTGAGCAAATAAGCGGTATCGTAAAACGCGAAGAGGTAGCGTCCCCGTTGGTATTGACCACTTCGGCTACAGCTTACTATTAAAGACCAAATTTAACCTTTGAAGAAAGTAAGCCTGCCAAAACCATCTCAGTGGTTCTGATGTCCTGGTGCTTTTAGAGGCGTTTCTTGCTCAGATGTGTCGTTAAATATTGTTTTATCCAGGCGTCCTTCGCTGTGGGCAACAACCGCGGTTACCATTCCATCTCCAGACACATTAACCACCGTTCTTAGCATATCCAATAGTCGATCTACACCGATAATTAAGCCTATTCCCTCAACGGGCAAGCCCACTTGTTGCAAGACCATTGCCAGTGTAATTAGACCTACACCGGGTACTCCAGCGGTTCCTATGGATGCAAGGGTAGCTGTGGCAATAACTGCAAGGTACTCGCCCATGGACAAATCAAGGCCATAGGCTTGAGCGATAAACACAGTGGCGATGCCTTGCATAATAGCCGTGCCATCCATGTTCACCGTGGCACCCAAAGGAACTGTGAATGAGGCAATTGAATTGTGTGCACCGACACGTGTTTTAGCAACATTTAAAGTAATAGGCATAGTCGCATTACTAGATGACGTGCTAAAGGCAAATAGTAGAGCTGGACGCATATTTTTGAAGAAAGTTATTGGGTTTAATCGTGTAAGCAGAGCAAATATACTGGTGTATACCATACTGGCATGCAATAGAAGAACAAACACTATGGTGCCGAAATAGAGCGCAAGGTTAACAATTGCTGAGAAACCTTGGCTAGTGAACAATTTTGCCAGCAGGCAAAATACGCCGTAAGGAGCAAGATTCATCAAAATAGATACCATACGCATAATGACATCACTAATCATCTGACACCCACGCAAAACTGTCTGCCCAGATTCGCCCGCCTGTAATATGGATACACCCACCAAGATGGCGAATACGATCACTTGTAACATATTCCCTTCTACCATGGCCTGGAAGGGATTAGAGGGAAAAATCCCTATAAATACTTCTTTAAATGATGGCGCTTGTTTAGCGACATAATTTGCAGCTTCAGATGTATTGATTCCCACGCCTGGGTCAACAATATTGGCAACGGTCAGAGCAAGACTCACAGCAATTGCTGTGGTCATTAGGTAAAGCGCGACAGTTTTTAAAGCAACCTGCCCCATTTTTACATCCTCACCCATAGAGGCAGAGCCGCAAACCAGAGAAAAGAATACTAAAGGGACAACCAATAACTTCAAAGATATGACAAAAATCTGACCAATAACATCGAAGATATTATTAACAAACCAAGCAATCATAGGAGTCTTGTTAGGATCATCCCCACCCAAGGCATTGAGTATCAAACCTAGAATGATGCCAAGCGTCATCCCCAATAGAATTCGTGATGAAAGTTGCATAAACGATAGCGTCCCTTTTAACGATTAGAGGTCAGTTTAAACCGAGTTGATAACCACAATGAAAAGCGCGAGAAAAATTCAGGTACTCGAATAAAAATTATTCCAACGAAGATCAGATTCATTACAGCTACAATAATAAAAAACTCCATAATACTCCAGCCTAAAAAGCTGAGAAAAAATATTCCAAGTAGACTGCCACCCACCATAAATGCCGCATTGACGATCGCATTGACGGAGAGAACACGTGCACGTTTATTGCTGGCCGTACGCTGTTGAACCATAGAATTTAGTGGCACGATAAAAAAACCGCCAAAAGCGCCGATCAGCATTAAGTCGATCAATATACGTCGACCGCCGTTCAGACCGAAGAACTGGCCTGGCATAATATCATTCATGGACGCATGTGCTTCTTGATAGGCAATTGAAGTAAAACTTAAATCAAAAGCAAAAATACTCAGGCCCAGTGCTCCAAGCGGAACAATGCCCGGCTCGACAATACCCCTGGATAGACGATTACAGAGTAGGGAGCCGATAGCGATACCAATAATAAAGGCTCCTAGCAAAATAGAAATTAAGCGGGGGTGACCATTCAGAACAGTCACAGTGTAGTTTGGAACCTGTGTTAGAAAACAGCCGCCGTAAAGCCAAAACCAAGAGATCGCCATAATGCAGTAAAAGACCGTACGATTTTCACGTGCTAAGCCAAAATTTACCGACGTTTCAGTGATGGGGTTTAGGCGCAGCTTTTTACCTGGGTTTTCTGATGGAGCCGGAGGAATTTCTCTGCTACTTAACCAACCAATTAGAGCCACAGTAACGGTTAATCCGCATAACATAGTGATGCCGTTATCTAGTGTCACCATCCAACCACCGATAAGGGTTCCCAGTAAGATAGAGACAAAGGTTCCCATCCCTACCTGAGCATTGCCTGCTAACAATTCTTCGTTACTCAGATGTTGCGGTATAAGGGAGTACTTCAAGGGCCCAAAAAATGCGGATTGGGTACCCAACAAAAATAAAATAATCAGCATAAAATCAAGATTTAGTGTGATCAATGCATAGCTTCCTGCCAGCATGATAAAGATCTCAGCAAACTTTACTTTACGCATTAAGCGGGCTTTATCGTAGGTATCTGCTAATTGTCCCGCTATCGTAGAAAACAAAAAAAACGGTAGAATAAATAAGCCGACGGCAAAGTTCGTGGTGAAGTTAGTGCTAGCATCTGAGCCGGCTACGGCGGAGCTGACAACAATGACTAAAAGCGCATTTTTAAAAAGGTTGTCATTTAGAGCGCCGAGAAACTGTGTGATAAAGAAGGGTAAAAAGCGCCTCTGACTAAACAGGTGGAACTGGTTCTTTAGCTTTATAGATTGTTCCATACCGAGGCTCCTGGTTTTGTGCTTTTAGGGTCTAATCTTGTAATTTAAGATTAAGGATGGATGTTTTTTGACTGCCTGTCTCTCGTCGTCTTAGATCAACAAAACAATCTAGCTCCTTAAAACCCACTTTCCTCATCATACCAGCAGAGGCTAAATTCTGCTCATGGCGATCTATCACCAATTCTTTAGCCCCCAACTCTTTTGTAATAATTATAATTTCTTTCATAAGAGAGGTGCCAATACCTTTACCAGTGAACTCAGAATGAACCACCACCTCAGCGACATAAACTGCACGGCTGAGGTTGACAAATTTGGCAAAAATATTGGGTGCATCCCCGGGTTGGCGATAGATAGCCATGCCCACAACAGCCTTCTTATCGACTGCCACTAAGCAGTGGTCAGAGCCCTGGGTCAGTCGCCGGAACTGTTCGTTCACGCCATCTTCAGGGAGATAATTCCATTGGTTACTTCCCTGCTCAACTAGGAAAGTCTGCAAATGTTCAAGCTCATCTTCCAGGGAGGGGCGTATTATCATGTTATTGGCCGGCTCCTACATTGTTATCTTAGTAACGCGACTGTTTTGACTTGGGCATATACCGTGTCACCGATCTTAAGACCTAGTGACTGGGCTGATCTACAGGTTACCTTTGCGAGTATAGGTGTCTTGCCCGCAAGTAGCCTCAGGGTCATTTGCGAGCTGCTTTCCTTGACAAGGTGATCAATAGTAACCGGGAAAATATTGAGGATACTCGTGTCTTTCTGGTGCTCAAGGGTAACACTCACATCACGCGCTAGAATCTGCAGTCGAACAGTTGTCTGGCTGTCCAGCGGGTTGCTGGCCACAACAAACTGACCCCCTGAAAATTTCAAAGTAGCTAAGCCAAATTCAGCGTCATAGGACGTTACAGTGGTGTCAATAATAGTCTCTGCATGGGCTTGATGGGCGAGAGGTAAATCCAAGGATGTAAAAAGGTCAGTCACTTTGCCACTGGCTTTAATCGTGCCTTTATCGAGCAACAACAAATGATCTGCAAGGCGAGCAACTTCGTTCCTAGAGTGACTTACATAGAGGACTGGGATATCTAGTTGCTGATAAACGGATTCAAGATAGGGCAATATCTCTGCTTTTTGCTCATCACCTAAAGCAGCCAAAGGCTCATCTAGCAATAGCATAGATGGATCTGCTGCCAAGGCTCTCACAATGGCAACTCTCTGTTGTTCACCCCCTGATAATTGCCACGGCATTCTTTTCAACAGATGCTCAATGCCCAACAAGCTTATCGCGTCGTCTAGTGAGCGCTCTGATTTGTCTCTCTTGGAGCGTGCCAAGCCATAATTGATATTATCCTGCACATTGAGGTGTTGGAACAGGCTAGGTTCTTGGAAGACATATCCAATTTTACGTTCATGGGTTTGTAAAAACGTATTCGTATCTTGCCATACAACACCACCTACTTTTAGGAAACCGTTTTCGGGAGCTTCCAAACCGGCAATAGCTCTTAATAGAGTTGTCTTACCGCTACCTGAGGCACCAAAAATAGCGGTGACGCCGTGCTCTGGAATCTCAGTATCTATAGTTAAAGAGAACTCACCTCGTTTAATCCCAAAGCGCACCTCTATGCTCATGGTTTAGCCACCGTATAACGGCGGTTGGCGCCATAAACTACAATTAACAGTAAAAAGGAAAGCACCAAGAGACTTCCCGCCAACCAATGGGCTTGCCCATACTCAAGGGCTTCGACATGGTCATAAATGGCGATTGAAACCACCTGTGTACTCCCGGGAATATTTCCACCTATCATCAATACCACGCCAAACTCACCGAGAGTATGAGCAAAGCCCAGTACGCTAGCTGTAATAAATCCTGGCTTAGCCATTGGTACGGCTATGGTAAAAAAACGATCCATAGGTGAGGCTCGGAGTGTAGCCGCCACTTCCAAAGGTCTTTCGCCAATGGATGAAAAGGCATTTTGTAATGGTTGCACAACAAAGGGCATAGAATAAAAGACTGAACCAATGACTAACCCTGTGAAGGTAAAAGCTAATGGCGCACCGCCAAGAGCATCAACGAGACCCCCGATTGGCCCATTGGGGCCGATAGACACAAGAAGATAAAAGCCGAGCACTGTAGGCGGTAAGATTAGGGGTAGAGCAATGATGGCTTCGATAAGGTATTTAAATCGCCATTGGCTCTTTGATAGCCACCAAGCCAGAGGTGTGCCGACAACTAATAACACGAGGGTACTCACTGACGCCAATTTAAGCGTTACAAAGAGCGCGGTTAAATCCTGCTCACTAAGTATCATGGTAACTCGTACCCGTAATGTTGAATAAGTTGACGCGCTAAGGGGCTCTTCATGAATTCCAAAAGATCCTTAGGTGCTTGTCTATTATTTAATAATACTGCTTGCTGATCGATCGGGCTATAAAGAGATTGTGGAGGTATCCACCAATTGCCTTGCAAAGGTTGTTTAGGATTGACCACCTGAGAATAAGCAACAAAACCTAAATCAGCATTACCACTGTGCACGAACTGAAATGTTTGGGCGATGTTCTCCCCACGTACTAATTTGGATTGAATTTTCGGCCATGCATCAAGTGTCATCAGCACCTGCTTTGCAGCTATGCCATAGGGAGATAGTTTAGGGTTAGCAATAGCCAAGTGGGCTATATTTTGGTGGTTATTTAGGGCGTCTTTAATATTGTTGATCTCCGGGTTAGAGGGCCAGACGGCTAGCCTCCCTCGTGCATAGGTAGTGCGGCTGCCGATAATCGCGATACCTTGATCTTCTAAAAGCTGCGGCCGTGCTGAGTCTGCAGCAAGAAAAAGATCAAACGGAGCCCCATTTGTTATTTGCGCATAGTGCTTACCTGTGGAGCCAAATGAAAGCACGACTGTATGTACTGAAGTCTCTTCATACTCCGACACTATCGCCTTCATTGCACCGGAAAAATTACTTGCCACAGCTACCCTTATTTCATCAGAAATGACACTTGTAGCACTGCTACACAGAGCAAAAACAAGTGAAAAATAGAGGATTAGCTGTTTAATGGCGATGGTGTCCAAGAGCAGAATATGTGACCAGCTATGCTACTGCTTGGACTACCATGCTGCAAGCCACCGAGATGTGTTACTAAACTAGCCGAACAGCCAGGTGTGTATTAAGCGTCCGGGTGACAGGGTGAAAGCCCCCGCTACCAGAAGAGCACCCACATATAAACCAACCATTTTACGTTTATGCAACTTGATGTTGCCGACACGTATGGCTCTATAAGCGGTGGGCAACGTGTATAAAACAAATAAGCTTAGTAAATGGAGGAAACCAAAGTGATTTAAAAATTTAGGGCCCACCAAGGCTTCCATAAAAAGAGTGATGAAGGCGGTAAACAGCATTAGCCCCATATAAATTTTGCCCAGGAACTTATGGACTGGGGTTCCTTTGCGGTTGAGCAGCAAGTAACTACCGATGACAAAAGCTGGCACCAAAGAACCAAGGTGCAGATAGGTTAGTTGCATGTAGGTCATTACAAATCCCTAAGGTCAGGTTGTTCTGGTTTCTATCATTCTAAGCTTCGACGTCCCCAAGGAGAGGGTGGCACGAATGTCGAAATGTACAAATTCTCTACTTTGTCTCTGGCCCAAGGCGTTCGGCGTAAAAATTTTAAGGATGATTTAATCGAAGGATTGCTCTTGAAGCAATTAATGTTAATGCGCTGCGCAAGCTCACCCCATCCATAATGGTCAACGAGGTTAGTTACCACCATCTCTAGAGTGATACCGTGCAATGGATTATTTGGCTGACCTTCAGGCATTTGACGCTACAGAATTGCTTGTTAAAACTGACTTTAGGTACTCTTGATAGTGTTTTGTCACTTCAGTGGGAGCTTCCACCTGAGGGTAGTGGCCAATTAACGGTAATTCAGCTAAATAATCAAGCCGACATTCCAACTCTTTGTATCTAGCCACCATATGCGCACCTGATACTGGGTCTACAGAGCCATTAATTAAGCCCAGTGGAACAGTCGATTTCTGTAATGCATCGACCCAGCGATCGCGATACTCAAGACGATCAAGCATGTAAGTAATCAGATTATGGAAAATATGTTTTCCATTGTTGAAATTAATTAACCACCAGAAATGCAATAGCTCTTGCTCCGTGGGTTTGCTTTGTGGGCCAAAAACTGAACTAAAATTACGGC
>Ga0207964_1000034_pt1 | contig 56526 bp, 47 predicted proteins | sample Knorr_S23_td_250_FD_185608 | JGI IMG/M metagenome (GOLD analysis project Ga0207964, IMG submission 185608) | Marine microbial communities from Southern Atlantic Ocean transect - Knorr_S23_td_250_ad_251m_LV_A (SPAdes) (version 2) | ecosystem: Environmental > Aquatic > Marine > Oceanic | place...
CCCTGCAGTCTCAAGGATATCGATTACCAATTCAGGTGAAACATCTTGCTGAATATATTCTCGGACAGATTGACGCCTGGCCAAGCTCTCAGAAACAGATATTTTTGTCATATCGCACCGTAGTATTATTCATTTTTACTTAATATTAGTCTTTTTCTAGCTCGCGCTGGGTACTTATGGATTGCTGCCGCAATTTTTCTCTGGTCTCCTCATCCACCAGCATCCCTCGATCACCAATTTGGTCGATCAACTGTTCAGAAAAGGGAAGCTCATTGGTCCACTCTGATTGCAACGTCTGTTCTGATTGGACGGCTCTTGCCCAGTCTACTGGCGGCAACCATCCAGGATGAGGGACCAAAGTGCCCCTTGTTCCAGCAAGCGGGTGCAAGGCACGACGCTGACGTATTAACTCCGACAGCCGTGCTACCTCACTTATATTAATAGCTGCTAAATTATCGGTTTCATTGGGGTCTTTTGTAATGTCAAACAAAAAGCTCATCAAACTCGCGCTAGTGTGCCCTTCTTGTATTATCTGCACCAATTTCATCGAGCCATCTATCACCGCAGTCCAGATTAGTCCTGGAACGGGAATCTCTGATACAAAAAACAATGGCGCTTTTCGCTTAACTAAGCTTCCGCTATTCAATGCAGGCCACATATCTTGACCATCAATAGGGTTCGGTAGCGTCGCCTTAATGCCTATTGCAGAGACAATAGTAGGAAATAAATCAAGGTACGACATTGTTTGATCTAAAACAGCCCCAGCAGCCAAGTGGTTTGGCCAGCGCACAACCGCCGGCACTCGAATACCCCCTTCAAAAGTTTGACCTTTCTGCCCTCTTAAAGGTGTGTTGTTGCCGCCGAAATAATTCGATCCACCGTTATCACTCAAAAACACCACAATAGTATTGTCGGCAAGACCCTCGCTCTCAAGAGTACCGAGAATACTCCCTATCGCTATATCCATTTCATCGACCATGGCTGCATAAACCCGCTGATAGCCCTGTCTTGGAAGGTGCTTATACTTTTCAATAGTCTTGGCAGGCGCCTGCATAGGACTGTGAGGTGCTGTAAAAGGTACATATAAAAAGAACGGTTTACCTTTGTCTCGCGTTTCAATAAACCTCTTGGCTTGATCAGCTTCAATATGGGTTAGATACTCGCCATCACGGCTTACACTGACGCCATTGCGCTGTAGATCATGTCCATTTTCCCTGCGGTGAGTATAAAAATCAGTATTCGTGTGTAAATGACCATAAAAATGATCAAATCCCTGGGCGTTGGGTAATTGCTGTTGCTGACTATGACCTAAATGCCATTTGCCAATAATGCCCGTTTGGTAGCCCGCATCCTGGAGGGCCTCAGATAAAAGATACTCATCTTTGCCTAGACCAGCGTTATACCAGGGGTGTATCTGATCGTAAGCTATACCTAAACGTACAGGATCTCTGGCAGTCAATAATCCAGCTCGCGTTGGTGAGCATATAGGGGCCGCATAAAAGCGCTCTAGGGCCACCCCTTGCGCCGCTAAACCATCTATGGCTGGAGTCTGAATCGGGCTGCCGTGATAACCCACATCGGCCCACCCCAAATCATCAGCCACCATTAAAACAACATTAGGTCTCTCAGTAGCAGCAACAAAGACACTGATGAATGAACCAAGCATCAATGACCAGGCTCTGAACAACTTTATCAATCTCATTTTATTCGTTATGTTGCGCTCAGATTGCATGGCATCGCTCCAAATGAACTCTCACGGCCTAGGTATACTAGGTACTGTAGCATTTTGTGCACAGCGCAGAATCATCCAACTTGGTTGCGATATTCGTTCAATAAATGATACTTGGATAGAGTGAATGATGGATTTGGCCAACCAAAATGACTCATCAAGCACTATTTTAAGGCTCACAAATATCGTAATTTTGGGTCTATTGACTATAACTACTATATGCAACGACAAGACTAAGCAACGAGGAATTAAATCATGGGAATATATGCCTTAACTGGCGGTGCTACCGGTATTGGCGCGGCAATTAAGTCAAACTTAATTGCTAGGGGCCACCGAGTTATTGTCGTCGATTTAAAAGATGCTGATATCACTGCGGATTTGTCAACTGCCGAAGGCCGCACTATAGCTGTTGACGGCATAAAAGTTTTGGCACCTGAGGGGCTAGATGGTCTAATTACAAGTGCTGGTGTCGGCTCTCATATTCCCAATCATCGCCTTATTGCCAGTGTTAATTACTTTGGTACCGTAAACCTAACAGAACAGTTAGCCGATTTAGTCGCGCTCAAGAATGGTGCCATCGTATTACTTTCATCTAACTCTGCACCCATGGCCACCAGTAATGACTACGTAGATTTACTGTTGTCCGGCAATGAAGACGCGGCTCTTGAGGAAAGCGAAAAAATCACAGGCCATGAAGCCTACAGTGGCTCCAAACAAGCCATCGCGCGATGGATGCGTCGCATGGCACCCGCGTTTGCTAGGCGAGGTATAACGATTAACGCTCTAGCCCCCGGGTATATCGAAACCCCAATGACTAAGGTTGTCTCAGAAGACCCAAAGTACGGTGACTCAATTAAGCGCTTTAAAGAGAGTATCCCCGCGGGCCGAGCAGGCAAACCAGAGGATATCGCCGAACTTGTAGAATTTTTGTTAAACCCTAAATCTCGGTTTATTTGTGGGTCAGTACTCTTTATCGACGGTGGGCACGATGCCATGCTGCGTGCCGACCAATTCTAAATTTAATTAAATAATCCCAAGATAAAAATAGCATAAAAAAGGGCTGCAATTTGCAGCCCTTTTTATTGTGGTGTTACCTAAGTTTAAAGTTCTAAAATGAAATCTACACCCCAAACTTCAGGCTCACCATACTGAGCTACGCTAGTACCCAGAGAATCACCGTAGTTGAACGAGAAGTTTCTATGGTCATCATCAAAGATGTTACGACCCCAGAATGCGATTGTCAGGCTACTGTCAGTCAGCTGCTTAGTCCAGGCTAGACGAGTATTCACAATCGTGCGCTCATCATTCATCAACTGCTCAAATACAACAGGGGCATCCCCACCTGGGACTGCATCAGTGTTGTAGACAGCTGAGTTTAAGGAGATTGGTGATCTCTCATCCTGCCAGTTACCATTTAGAGTCCAATGCAGGGTACTGTCAGCTTTTCTCATAAGCGTCCAGTCGACATTAAAGTTCAATGAACTATCAGGGGAACTACGCTTAGCCAGATGAGCTGTTTCCATTACTACGCCGCCATTAGCTGCATCAGTAATAAGAGCAGGGAAGTTTTCAAAATCACCATTATTGATGGTGTAAGCCAATGAGACTAGCATGTCATCAGTTGCACTGAACATTAGGCTAGTTTCAAGACCATCTCTCTTAGTTGAACCTGAGTTGGTGATTGAACTAGATACTGTTCCATTATCGTTGGCTAATAACTGAGAAACCTGCAGGTTGTCATACTCATACTTGAAAAGAGTAGCATTTAAGCGAGCTCGGCCATCCATCAACTCAGATTTAAAGCCAATTTCCATACTAGTGATTTCTTCTTCATCAAAGCTATCGGCAGTATCATTTGCTTCATCATAATGAGAACCATTGAAACCACCACTACGATAACCCGTTGAATAGCTTGCATATAAGTTAGTATCGTCACTGACGAAGTACTGCACGCTTACTTTTCCTGAAAGGTTGTCAAAGTCTTTACTAAAGCTCTTACCATACACTCCTGCCTTTTCTGGTTGGTTCATCGCATTGGCGTTATCGACATAGTAAGCGCCTGGTGCTTGGCCACAGAAGAAGCCGAAGAAACAAGCTGGGCTTGCTGATGAGCGATGGAGGTATGTAATATCCTTCTCTTCCTCGGTATAACGCAATCCGGCGGTGTACGCCCAAGCGCTATCATCTGCTCTATAGGTCATCTGGCCATAGAGAGAGGTTGCTTCCGTTGCGATGTCATAAGAAGTTGTTCCTGTGAAGGCAATTGGGAATACTGACGTTTGGTTATTTCGAGATTCCGAATCCTCATCGTAATAGTAGAAACCAAGAACATAATCTAGATTATCCCCTGAACCCACCATTTGGAACTCTTGGCTAAATTGCTCGTGCTCAATCGTTGCGTAGTTACTAAACAGCGGTGCACTGCCATTATTATTAATCGCATCAATCAAAGTCTGTGCAATCATGAATTCATAAGAGGCTGGTACATATGGCCCACCCACCTGATCAAACATTAATCCGCCTATTGTTAGCAGAACAAGATCGGGTACTACACCTGTGGATATACCATTAGCTCCCATGGTGACGGTATTGTCCATTCCGTCGAGATCACCCTCATTGAGATTACTAACCTCACGAATACCCGTGATTGACTTAAATTCAACATCACCTTTATCCCACGTTAAGGTTAAGGAATGAGCGTCGACATCATTGGCTGAGCGTTGATCCGAATCATTTGATCCTGTGGTTGGGCGCGACCCATCCTGAGACAATACGCCATTAGCAAAAGCTGCGTAGTCCGATATCCACTGACTCAACTGTGCAATATGAGTTGCACCACCAGCAGCCTGAGCTGGGTCGATTGGAGAGTATGGGGGGCCATAGGAGAGATAGGGAAGACCGCCTTGAGTTGCAAGTAAAGAGTTGAGACGGTCTGTACTCGAAATAGTCACATTATTTGGATACCCAGCTGCATTTTTAAGTCCGCCTCCTAGGGGATTAAAGCCGACTACGTTTAGCGCCTGAGCAGTCTCATCTAACTCATTGTGAGCATAAGAGTAACTTGCATTGAAATTTTCTGTAAGATCCCAGTCCATCATAAAACGATGACCTGATCGGTTGACATTCTCTAGGTCTTCGCCACCAGCGCGTGTATTTTCGTATAATCCATCACGAGTGCGGTCATAAGCAGACACTGCAATAGAAAGGCTGTCAGATAGAGGTAGGTCTAACCGAGCGTTCATACCTTCATGATTATAATCACCACCAGACACCTTAACTTTAAGACCAAATTCATCAGACGGCTTTTTGGTGATCATGTTCACTGCACCACCAGTAGAGTTACGACCATATAACGTGCCCTGAGGGCCCATTAGCACCTCAATACGCTCCAGGTCCATTGCATCCACGCCATTACCGGCAGATTTACCAAGGAATATTCCGTCGACATAAATTGCGTTGGCTGGATCAGTCGAAACACTATTCGCATTACCTGAACCGACGCCACGTAGATTAATACTCACATTACCCCGCGATGAAGGAGCTTCAAAACCGCTCATGCCTGGTGTAGCTGTGAACAAATCCAGAATGTTTGCAACGCCACGGGCTTCAATATCGTCCGCCCGAAGAGCCGTCATCGATATCGGCGTATCTTGCATACTTTCTGCTTTTTTCTGCGCCGTTACTATGATTTCGTCCATAGTGAATTCAGCTGTTGTTGCAATTGTTGTATTGCCAGCAAGCACAGCACCTAACAAAACATTTTTATAAAATGTGGCTTTACTAGAGTTTGACATGTTCATCCCCTCATCCTAGTTTGATCCTAATGTAATAGATTAATAATTATTATTAGCAACTCGCAGAATCCCCTACAAGGCACCCTGCTGTTTAGTCACCCAGTCTCACTTTTTACGTCAAACAACTCCTCACCAGCTGTGTCTCTCACATTCTGCTATCAACACTGTAGAAGACAGTTTTGACGAAAAACATGGCAGATTCGTTTGACGTTGATCCAACTATAAGCAAGCGAGCTAGGCGTCTTACAGGTCAAAATCATTCAATTTTTTGTACCTAAACCGCCACAAAAATTGTCTTTTGCATGCATTTTCCTTAGCACACCCGCGAAGCCTTTGAGTTGCCTCAATATTATTAAAGTTCACTAAAATGAGCTTCGCTACTCTAAAATCGCTAATTTAGTCTCTATGGACTATGCACACACTTGAAGCTGTAAGGGGCTAGCAGGGGTTATAAACTGGATTTTTCGCGATACATCTTTGGTGTCATTCCCGTCCAATTTCGAAAAGAACGCACAAAGGAGCTAGGCTCGGTATAACCCAGCAGGTAAGATAAATCATTTATTTTAATCTCAGAATTACTCAAATGCTCTATAGCAGAAGCGCAACGCAGTTCGTCCTTGAGAATTTGATAACTGGTTTTTTCGGCCAATAACCGCCTGCGTAAACTTGATTCAGACATGTTTAGCTTTGTAGCAATTTCTGAAAAAGTTGGCATTCCTTGCTCAAAATCCAAGCCTACCAATGACTTAATTGCAGCGCTTGTACTTGCAGGCTTCTTTTCGGAGAGTATCAGTTCATACACTGTATTCTTAAGAAATTCCTCTAAAGACTCCGCCGTTTGAACCAATCTGAAATCTAGAAACTCCTCGGCAAATACTAATTGATTAATCTCAGCATCAAATTCCACCGAGCAATCTATCAACTTTTCTACTGAGATAGTATAGGCTTCACCAACTTCTGGCGCCGAGATTTGGAGCCCATGGGCCTCTATTGTGCGTCCAATCAGCCAACCACAGAGCGCATGCCAAACAAGTAGCCCGGAGGCTTTTATAATGGTGTCGTAAGAGTCATAACGATCCCAATCAGCCGGAATAAAAACCTTATCTACATTGAGAGGATCAATATGGTACTTGAGATGACAAAAACCTTGATCCTGATGAACCGAGATTTTGTATCCACTAATAGGATACAGCAAGGCATCAAACTTTTGAGCCCTGTCCAAAGCCTCACCAAGTGTCTTGCAACCAATCAGGCAGCGGCACAACATCTCAAATATTTCGCTACCAACCCCAGCAGCCCAAGGAAGTGGACGGCGCAAGGTTTGCATGGCCAGCACAGATTGTTTAAACAGCTTGGAATAGTCATAGGCAGATAGGATGCTCTCATCTGAAGCCTGTTGAATAGCCTCTACGCTTAACCCTGCATTCTTCGCTATCACTTGGACATCTAGATCTATGCGCTGGAGATAATCTACCAAGCGCTTAAATTTAATAGCGGCAATACCTATATACCGTGAGCTCATTCTCTACCCATTAAATAGTTTTAGAAACACCCTTTGGCGACGAACTTAAATGCTAACAACTTCGAATTCTAGCGCCATGTCATTTGATGTATAGACGTATAAAAATGAATACATCTACATTATGGATGAGAATCCCTGCTATGGCACAAGAAATAACAAATTATTTAAAACGTGAATGTAGCGTAAATGGACTAACAAATGCCTTCTTTAATGGTTTGATTTGTTGGATGCTGATTAAAAATAATGGGACTATTACCTGGTGGGGACAGCATAACTTCGGATACGATATTCTCGCGACTGGGTTCATCCTACCGTTCATAGTGACCCTCATAGTCATACCCATTCAGCGCAGTAAAATGGCTAAAAGCAAAACGCCAAAATTTCATCTTGACCGCTCAATAAGTAGTCATGCTTTTCTCAATCGGTTCCCCAAATCATTGACGGGCAGGGCTTTTTACTTCGGTTTAATCGGTATGGCGGTTATTGGGGGGTTAAGCCTATTACTGCTCGCACTTATTGGCGTGCAAGAATTTACCCCTCTCCAATACTCCATTTTTAAAGGTGTTTGGGCTGGTGTTCTAGCTAGCATTTTAGTAGTGCCTATGATCTTACTCGCGCTTGATCAAGACTAAGAATCTATGAACTATAAGAGACTCCTCTCCAGCGGCTCAATTGGTGACCTAACACTCAAAAACCGCATAGTACTTGCAGCTATGGGCTCAAACTACGCAGGTGCCGACGGACATGCCACTGAGAAATTACAAGCTTATTATGAAGAGAGAGCAAAAGGCGGTGCAGGCCTAATTATTCTAGAGACGTCCGCTGTCAGTTGGCCCGCCGGGGCATCAATGCCATTTATGCTGGGCTTTTCTAAAGATGAATTTATTCCAGATCTTCAATCACTCACAGGTAGAGTTCACAGGCATGGAGCCAAGATTGCTGCCCAGTTGAATCACAGTGGCAAAGTCGCTCAAGAAGATACCATTGCTGGACGTCAAATACCCGTACCATCAGTTCCAGATAAGCAGCGCAGTGATCTCTTCCCACTTCTGACGCAGGTGGAGTTGTCTTCCTTTATCAAGGGTGCTGGACCTGATGGAAAAGGGCCTCGCTACAAAGTCCTTAGCAGTGATGAGATAGCAGTTGAGGTGCAGCATTTCGCCCGAGCTGCCAGACGGGCTAAACAAGCAGGTTTTGACGCTGTCGAAATACATGCTGGTCATGGCTATTTAATTTCTAGCTTTTTGTCACCAGCAGTCAACAAAAGGACCGATCATTACGGTGGAAGTCCGGAAAATCGTGCGCGTTTATTAGTTGAAATAATAGAGGCCATACGGCTTGAGATTGGCCCAAAATTTCCTATTTTGGTTCGGCTAGATGCTAAAGAATACCGCATTGAAAACGGAATTGTTCTCGATGATTTTTTGGTCACTGCAAAACTAGCAGAAGACGCTGGGGCTGACGCACTAGACATCAGCGCTTATGGTAATACCAGCAAAGGTATAGCCTTTACCGAAGCGCCACTTGTGCATGAACCCGGTGGATTTATCCCTTTCGCTCGCATAGCAAAAAAGGCTGTCTCCATTCCTATCATCGCTGTTGGCAGAATAGAACTACAAGAGGCTGAAAAAGGTCTTTCCGCTGGAGATTTCGATTTTGTCGCTATGGGCAGAAAACTTTTAGCTGACCCTGATCTTCCCAACAAAATAAGCACTGGCAATACCCAGTTAATTAGACCCTGCATCTATTGCTACATTTGTGTCAGTCAGATATTTATCAATCAACCAATGACCTGCGCTGTTAATCCCCGTTTAGGCAAGGAATATACGAACGAAAATATTATTTACTCCACATCCCAGCAAAAAAGCATACTAATAATAGGCGCTGGCCCAAGTGGCATGGAGGCAGCCAGACTGCTAGGCGAACAAGGTCATAAAGTACAGATATGGGACAGAGACAAAGATATTGGCGGCACGGTCAGAGTAGCGGCATTGGCCTATGAGCCCAATGGTCATCTGATAGATTATCTCAAAAACTCTCTCGATAACTTAGGTATTCCCATCTCGTTAAATACTGAAGCAACTCTTGATAACATAAACACTATGGCACCAGACCAAGTAATCATCGCCACCGGCGCCAAGCGTATTGCACCTAAAATCAAAGGCACCCATTTATCCAATGTGTTTGATGGAGAAGAAATGCGAGGCCTGCTATTTGGAACTGACAAGCAGGCTGCCAAAAAATTGTCAGGTTTCTCTCAAGTTATGCTCGCTATGGGTCGTTGGAGTCAGATACTAAGAAGTATTTCAACACTTCGTACCTTGAGTAAGCTATGGATGCCTATAAAAAGCCAAGTGACCATTATCGGTGGAGATCTTGTAGGCCTTGAATTGGCAGAATTCTTAATTGAACGAGGTCGCAAAATCTGTATTTTAGAGCCATCACAAACGCTGGGTGCCAATCTTAGTATCGTGCGCCGATCTAGAGTTATACATTTACTAAAGGAGCATGGATGTGAGCTTGTAACTAATGCAAACATTGAACAGATTACATCAGCTGGCGTGCATTATAAAACCAAGGATATAGATCATTTTCATCATTCTAAGCAGGTAATTATCGCTTTAGGCGCCACCTCAGATAGAACGCTCTATGACCAAGTACAAACTACCGACATACCTGTCGTTCAAATTGGAGACTGCCGAGATGTGGGCTATATACATGGCGCTATGGCTGACGCTAGAGATGCTATATTGAAGCTATAGGTACGAAGGGGTAAAAAAAATTAGATATCAACAGATTTCGATTCCGCATCTACTGTCGCTATGCTTCAGAGGGGCAGTAGTCTCTGTTGTCTTGCTCTGCGGCAACTTATATTCTCAAGAAAGAGAAACCCACCCCGCTTTCCGCGTGACAGACTACTCAGAGGAGCGAGACAATTGCATCAACTTTGAGCCCACCAAACAGCCATTATTTGGTGACTTACATGTTCATACTAAATACTCCTTTGACTCCTATCTATCAGGCCAGCGAAATGGTCCAGACAGCGCATACAGATATGCTAAAGGCGAACCCATCACACTGCCGGGGGCTGACAATCAACAAACGGTTGTAGCACAAATTCAAAGACCCTTAGACTTTACGGCTGTCACAGACCATGCAGAATTTCTTGGCCAAATAAATGTCTGTACTGAAAATCCAAAGACCCTGGCCTATTGGTGGCCACACTGCATAATGACTCGTGCGTCCAACCTGTGGGTGCAGTTATTATCTGCCTCTTGGTGGACTAACTTAGGCGGTCAACAAACCGGACAAGCAGAACGCTCTTTTGCTTGTTCTCTGGGAGATTGCGACGCAGGACAATTGAGCTTTTGGACCGATATCCAAGCACAAGCAGAACGTCATTATGATCGCTCTAGTGACTGCTCATTTACAACCTTTGTTGGCTACGAATATACCGATGCACCGGAACAAAAGAACATGCATCGTAATGTTATCTTCAGAAACGCCAATGTCACCAAACTACCAGTATCAGTCTATGACAGTGGTCGCGGAAACTTCCCGGGCCTTTGGGCAGAGCTTAGAAAGCAGTGTATTGACTCCAACCCAGGTTGTGACGTTATGTCCATACCTCACAACTCCAATCTCTCTGCGGGCTTAATGTTTAGAGACCCCCTCAATGATACCGAACTTGAAAATCGTTTGTTTTTTGAGCCTCTGGTAGAAATTACTCAACATAAAGGTAGTTCAGAGTGTCGTTTCGATCGCTTACGTAGTCTTGGCGTCGGAACAGAAGACGAGCTCTGCGACTTTGAGCAAGTGGTTACTGATAATTTGCATATGCTTGGATCTGTCAACGGCAAGATGCGTTCAGACCGCGGTAAACAGGTTGATATTAAAGACTATGGTCAACGCAACATGCTAAGAAATGTTCTTAAGGATGGATTAGCTATTGAGCAAAGAGATGGAGTGAATCCCTTCATTATGGGCTTTATCGGCAGTACAGATACTCATAGCGCAACACCAGGAGGTGCAGAAGAAGATAATTACGTGGGTCATCTAGGCCGCCGAGATTCTGAATACCGCAATGTACAAGATCACTTTTTCGCCAATCCCGGTGGGCATACGGTTGTCTGGGCTGAAGAAAACTCTAGGGATTCGATTTTCAATGCCCTTCGGCGCAAAGAAACCTACGCTACCAGCGGCACTAGGCCGATTGTGCGTTTTTTTGGTGGTGCTAATATCGATCATAATCTTTGTGACTCCCCAACAATGATTGAAGATGCCTATGCCCAAGGAGTAGCTATGGGTGGCAATATTTCCCTTGCGGAGGGCGAGCCTCGATTTTTTGTTAGCGCTCAAAAGGATTCAGGGACTGCAACGTCTTCTGGTAACGACCTGCAGAGAATACAAATCATCAAAGGTTGGGTAGATGCCAGTGGTAATACCCACGAAAAAGTTCATGATGTAGCGGGAGACCCCAATAACGGAGCCTCCGTGAATTCACAAACCTGTGAACCTCAAGGTATTGGATACAGTCAGCTCTGTACTGTCTGGAGTGACCCTGACTATAACCCCAATGAAAATGCCTTTTACTACACCCGTGTACTTGAAAATCCATCTTGTCGCTGGAGTACACTCCAATGTCAGGCGGCTGGGGTCAACCCTTTCGAGAACAGCTGTCCAATCCAAGCAGAGGCTGCAAATCAGCGCCTTATTAATAAGGATGCTAGTGGTGATGTGTACGGTAAATGCTGCATTAATCCTGCACTAGAGCCCTTTTATTCTCCAGTTATTCAGGAACGCGCATGGTCCTCTCCCATATGGACAAAAACTCAAACTTCAGTACGCACCGGTGAGGATTCATGAGTAATCGATATGACTACATTATTGTCGGAGCAGGCTCTGCTGGCTGCGTTGTCGCCGAACGACTTTCTCGCGACCCCTCAAAAACAGTGCTATTACTGGAAGCAGGCGGTAAAAATAACAATATGCTACTCAGCGTTCCGCTGGCTGCAGCCGCTGTTTTAACCAATAAAAAATTTAGCTGGTGCTACAACACTGAACCTGAAAAAAACCTCAATAACCGATCAATTAGCTGGCCCCGGGGTAAGACACTGGGTGGCTCTAGCTCCATTAATGGCATGATATATATTCGCGGCCAACGTCAAGACTATGACAACTGGGCAGCTCAGGGTAATCATGGCTGGTCATACGATGAGTTACTCCCCTACTTTATTCGCAACGAAAACAATAATGATCTAAGTGGGCCTTATCATGGTAATTCTGGTGCCCAATGGGTCAGTAATATAGCGCACGAATTTGAAATGTCAGATACCTTTATAGAAGCGGCTACTGTCAGTGGTATACCCTTAAATAATGACTTCAACGGCGCTTCACAAGAAGGGGTTGGTTATTTTCAGGCAATGATAAAAAATGGTCGCCGTCAGAGTTCTGCCACTGACTATCTCAGCCAATGTAAAAAACGCAAAAACTTTATCCTAATTACTAAAGCGCTCTCAGACAAAATTATTATCGACAGCGGTAAGGCCATAGGCGTTCAATATCAGTATGGCAAGCAGCAAATTATTGCTTACTGCAACCACGAAGTTGTTCTTTCTGGTGGTGCTATTAATTCACCGCAACTTCTCGAACTATCTGGTATAGGTGATAGCGCTAGGCTCAAAAACCTTGGCATTGACCTAAACCATCACCTGCCTGGCGTCGGCGAAAACTTACAAGACCATATAACGACCAATATCTGCCAAAGTATGACCAAGGGCAAAACTTTTTATGATGAAATGCGCCCTCTGAGGTTCACTAAAAATATCTTTAGGTACTTTTTCAGAGGTGCTGGCCTCATGTCACTACCTGCCGCCCAGGTCGGAATTTTTATGAAAACTGATGACGCCCTAGAAACCCCGGATGCACAGGTTCACTTTGCCGCAGCAGCTGGCTCGCTGAATGATAATGGAGACATGGTGCCTGTACCTGGAGTCACTGCGTCAGTGTGTATCTTACGCCCTACCAGTAGAGGATCAGTACATTCCATAAGTAAAGATCCCAACCAGCACCCAGCGATAATTGCCAACTATCTCGATACTCAGCATGACATGAATAGTATGCTAGCCGCCCTAAAAAAGACTCGTGCATTGTTTCACAGTCCACTGTTTAATGAATTTGGTTGTAACGAGGAAACGCCCGGCAAAGCAATCCAATCAGATGAGAGTCTTATTGAGTACCTAAGGCAGCATTCTGTTACTGTTTATCACCCAGCGGGCACATGCAAAATGGGTTGTGACGCATTGGCTGTAGTGGATGATCGCCTGAAGGTTCATGGAATTAAAAACCTACGCGTGGCCGACGCCTCGATCATGCCTAGCCTCATCTCAGGCAATACACATAGTTGTTGCGTCGTCATTGGCGATAAGTGCGCAGATATGATCTTAGAGGATCAAAACATTACAAGTATATCCTCAATTGACAGATCACTGATTGATCTACTCAACCTGCAGCGCCAAGCATTTGTGAAAGAAGGTCATGTCAGTTATGAAACGAGAATAGATCGTCTTGATAGATGCATCTCCCTACTAGTGGATAACCAAGATGCGCTGTGCGAGGCCATTAATAATGACTTTGGATGTCGCGCTCCCTTAGTAACGCAAATGTCAGATTTACTAACATCTATTGCCGCCCTTAAAAATGTAAAGAAAAATCTCAAACACTGGATGAAAACTGAAAGGCGTAAAAGCCCTTTCCCGATGAACATTATCGGCGGTCGCTCAAGCGTGCATTATCAGCCTAAAGGGATCGTGGGTATCATGAGTCCTTGGAATGTTCCAGTGAATGTTATCTTTAGCCCCCTCGCTGATGTCCTTGGCGCAGGCAACAGGGCTATGATTAAACCATCAGAATTCACACCAGCAACCTCAAATCTAGTGGCAAAGCTAATTGGCCAGTATTTTGACTCCACTGAAATTAGCGTAGTTGAGGGCGATGGAGCTGTAGGAGCCGAGTTTAGTGCGCTACCCTTTGACCACCTAATGTTTACAGGATCGAGCGCTATAGGAAAGCTCGTTATGGCCGAAGCGGCGAAAAACCTTACTCCTGTCACATTAGAACTAGGCGGTAAATCACCGGTTATTGTCTCTCACAGTGCCGACCTTGCAGACTGCATTGAAAAACTCGTGGCAGGTAAAACATTAAACGCAGGGCAAGTTTGTATTACAGCCGACTACTGCTATATTCCAGAGGCGTTGTTAGATGACTTTGTCTCCGGAATAAAAGGCGTTTATAGCACTTACTTCTCTCGTTGTTTAGATAACGATGACTATGTCTCCATTATTAATCAGCGACATTTTGACCGACTCAGCCAATACCTCAGGGATGCAGAAAGCCGAGGTGGCCGCGTCATCAATTTAGGCAATTCCAATGAAGACTGGTTGAATAGCGACAAGCGAAAGATACCACTGCATCTTGTAGTTAATCCAACGGATGATATGTTGGTTATGCAAGAAGAGTTATTTGGCCCCATCTTGTGCATCAAAAGCTATAGTGATCTCAACACCTGCATCACTGAAATTAATCACCGTCCTCGGCCCTTAGCCCTTTATTACTTTGGGAAAGACAAAGCTGAGCAGCAACGTGTCATCGACAACAGTATTTCTGGCAATGTCACCATTAATGACATCGCAGTGCACTTTGCCTGTGATGACATTCCTTTTGGAGGCATAGGTGAAAGTGGCATGGGACAGCTACACGGACACGAAGGCTTTAAAACATTCAGCCATGCTAAAGGCGTATTCAAACAGGGTTTTATTCATCTGGCTAAAGCTGCCGGTACCTTACCGCCGTTTAGCGATAAGGCCCGTAAAATGATTGCAGGTGTTATTAAAAAGTAATCTCCACAATTATTTCTATGGTTTATCCCAATAAGCGTCTCTCAGTCCTCGCTTATAGAGCTTACCCGTGGGTAATCGCGGCAGCTCTGCTTGGTAGTCGATAGATCGAGGTACTTTTTGCCGTGACAAATGCTGGCCAAGATACTCAAGCAGTTCATCGGTTAATGTCTGATCTCCCGTTGTGCCATCAATTGGTTGAATCACCGCTTTGACCTCTTCACCAAGGTCAATATTAGGCACACCAAACACAGCAGCATCAGCCACTTTAGGGTGCGAAATCAAAAGGTCCTCACTCTCTTGAGGATAGATATTCACACCGCCAGAAATAATCATAAAAGCTTTGCGATCCGTCAAAAATAAAAAGCCTTCATCGTCCACATAGCCCACATCACCCACCGTAGTCATTTCGCCGCTAGGGGATGTGGCCTCAGCAGTCTTTTCCGGGTCATTGAAATAACGAAATTCTGAGCCATTTGCAAACCAAAGCGTTCCAGGCTCACCCTTAGGTGAAGGGTTCATTTCGTCATCCAGAACAGACAGTTCACCCGCGACAACTTTTCCAACGGTGCCCGGATGTGCCAACCATTCATGGGAATCACAAACTGCAAAACCCAGCCCTTCTGTGGCGCCATAGTACTCGTGGATAATCGGCCCCCACCAGTCGATCATTTGACGCTTAATAATCTCAGGGCATGGAGCAGCCGCATGCACAGCGAACTCCATGGATGATAAATCGTATTGCTGCCTCTCCTCGACGGAGAGTTTCAACATTCGGCTGAACATTGTAGGCACCAGTTGCGAGTGAGACACCTGATAATGTTCAACTAAGCGAAGGTACTCAGAGGGGTCAAAACGTTCCATTATGACAACCGTAGCGCCTCGCCGAATCGCCAAGTTGATCGCTGCTTGAGGTGCCGAGTGGTACAAAGGCGCCGGCGACAAATAAACCATATTGTCTCGGTACCCTAATATACCCTCCAAGAACTGAAACACAGGCAATACGCTATCCGGGGCCTGCCCTGACAAGGGTCGAATAATACCCTTAGGCCGCCCAGTGGTGCCTGATGAATAAAGCATGGAATGCCCTAGCAAGGGTTTATCAATCGGGGTTGGCGGGAGCGCGTCAAGAGCTTGAGAGTAACTAATAACACCCTCAGGCAAACTCAAGCTATCACTATCGACCACCAATACTTGTTCAATATTGGGGCATTCAGCCATAGCTTCGACGGCCACCGCAAGTTTCGCGGGTGACACAAATAAGACTTTAGATTGTGAATTGTTAACAATGTACGCTAGCTCACTTGCAGTAAGGTAGGAATTAATGCAAGTGTAGTAAAGTCCGGTTCTCTCTCCTGCTCCACAAATCTCCAAATAGTACTCGTTGTTTTCCATGAACATTGAGTAATGGTCACCAGCAGCAAGACCTTGAGACTGCAAATAATGTGCTAAACGATTCGATCGCGCCTCGAACTCTTTGTATGAAACACTGACTCCACTTCCCGCCATGATAAATGCAGGCCGATCTGGACATTGTTGAGCATATTTTGCTGCGTACATTGAATCCCCTTAGCTATTCTTATCGTTAGTTGAAAAGTAATCAATCAACAAACTATAAGTTGCAAAAAAGATCATATCAATCACTAAATTAACATAATGTGAGTTAAATTTGTTCTTCAATAAAACTCTATCGATCAGCTAAATGAAGAAACACAGGCACCTCACCGCCACCATCTACTTCAAGGGTTGCGCCAGAGACATAGGCCGCCTGTTGTGACGAAAGGTACATGCAAGCATCAGCAATGTCTGTGGGTTCGGCCATGCGCCTGAGAGGCAACATTTGAGCGACCTTGGCAAAACCTTCAGGGCCGCCATAGTGTTCAATGCCAGCGTCGTGGTGCACTAAACCAACAATAATCGCATTCACTTTGACCGTAGGGCCCCACTCTTGGGCCAATGATTTGGTGGCACTTAACAAGCCTGCTTTGGCTGCTCCGTAGGCGGCGGTACCCGGCGAAGGTCTAGCACCAGCCACACTGGCAATATTAATAATGTTTCCACATCCGTTTATAGCAGACATTGCGCTGTATGCCATTTGTGAGAGCACTAAGGGCGCTACTAAATTCAGTTGAATAATTTTATCTGTGATGGATGGACTTGCGATAGCTGCCTCTATTGGAGGGCTACCACCGGCATTGTTCACCAAAATATCTAAACGACCCGTTTCAGCCATGCACTGGTCAACAACTTTTTGAGCCTGCTCCGTATCACGAATATCTGCTTGGACAAAAACCGCGGTTCGACCGTCAACCTCAACCGGTTTTGAAGGCTCTCGACGACCACAGATAACGACATTTGCACCTGCACGCAAATAGGCTTCAGAAATTGCTCGGCCAATGTGGCCCGCACCCCCGGTGACAATAACGGATTTGTCGTGATATTCACTCATATTTACATTCTCAACCAATACTTTTGGCGCAAAATCCTGAGCCCGATGCTCAAGATAGCCTAAATAATAGCACTGCAAGCCCCTAAACCATTACTGCATTTGGACTAACTCGCAGGTAAAGTGCCCATGAGAGAGATTATAGTGGTCCTAGAGGTGATAGAATTTACGTGGATTATGAATCCATAACAAGTATTGAGGACAGACACATGAGCGTTACAATATTTAGTCACCCAAAGGACTTACTCGAGGCAAAAGGCACTCTATTAGGGCCAACCGAGTACATCACTATAGACCAGCAGAGAATCAACCAGTTCGCTGAAGCCACTGGCGACCACCAATGGATCCATGTTGATGAAGAACGCGCCGCAAAGAGCGATTTTGGCGCCACTATTGCCCATGGCTATTTAACTCTTTCTTTGGCAAGCTTTTTCCTTCCTCAGATGATGCAAGTAGACAATGTCACTATGGGGATTAATTACGGTACTAATAATGTGCGATTTCCCGCAGCTGTGCGCGTCAATTCAAAGCTAAGGGGTCGAGGCGAAATTATTGAAGTAGATGAGGCCAAGGGCGGCATTCGCTCCGTGGTGCGAATTACTATTGAGCTAGAGGGTAGTGATCGTCCCGCCTGTGTATTGGACACTATTAGCCTGTCGTACAGCTGAGCTAATCCCAATAGATAAAGCGATTAGAGTTTGAACACACGTTGGGCATTATCCCGCAAAAATTTAGGCCAAACTTCATCTTTAAAGGGAACCTTGGGCATATCAGCAAAAATCCGCTCTAGCGACAAGCCCATGGGGAAATAACCAGCATACATGATTTTGTCGGCACCTCTGGTATTGGCGAACTTAACAATATTCTCAGGGTAGTGTTTTGGTGCAAAAGCACTGGTCATGTAATAGAGATTTGGGTACTTGAGCATTAGCTTCCAGGCAAGATCTGTCCAAGGTTCTCCACCGTGGCGCATTACCACCTTAAGCTCTGGGAAAAACCAACATATCTCATCTAAATGCTCGACTTTTTGCGGCTCCATGGGAATACGTGGCCCTGGCACACCCACGCAGGGACAAAAGGCAATATCTAAATCAATACAGGTCACAAATATGGGATACCAACGCTTATCACTTAAAGACACTTGAGGGCACAACCCAGAAGGAAAAGCAGTAATGGCTTTAATGTCGTATTTCTCTTTCAGCCGCCGAATCTTACGTACTTCCTCCATACCATTGTTTGGGTTGCAGTCATAACACCCAAAAAATCGATCGGGGTGTTTAATTACCGCCTCATTTTGAGATTCAAACTGTCCCTCATCCACACCCACCATGGCTTGGGCAATACCAAACTCGTCCATCTTCTTAATTGTGTATGCTAAGTAATCATCCTGCTTACCCGTATTAGGAATATCTTTGAACATATACTGGGCAGGCATTTGAAACATTTGCCGACTTTCTTCATCCATCAGCAAAGGCTTTATAAAGTCATAATAGTTTGATGTTTCTTGGTTAGGTACCGACAACATTAAGTCAATAATTCCAATATTCTTAGGCATCGCCATGGGATTTTCTCTTGTTAAGGGGCACTTGTCTCACCCGGTGCGTATGTTTATAGAACTTACAATAGCAGACATTAATACTAAATCTTAAAAACATTTGTATGGCAATGTTTTAGTATACCTTAAAATAAAAAGGTATGTTTCAGATTAAACTTGCCTTAATCTTCCTTTCCAATAGGGATCGCGTAGCTTTCGCTTATAAAGCTTGCCATTGGGGTCCCGTGGTAACTCAGGCATGTAATCAATACTTTTTGGTAACTTCATTTTGGCTAACCGCTGACCGCAGAAAGCGAGAATATCTTCATGTAACTCCTCGGATTGCTCTGCCGTGGATATTAGTTGAACGGCGGCTTTAACTTCTTCACCCCAATCATCATTAGGAATACCAAATACTGAACAGTCTGCTACCTTTGGGTGTGTTATGAGCACGTTTTCGATTTCTGCGGGGTAAATATTAGCACCGCCGCTAATGATCATATCGATCTTTCGGTCGCACAGAAATAAAAACCCTTCTTCATTTATATACCCAATGTCACCGGCGGTAAAATAGTCACCAAAACGGTCTCTTTCAGTCTTTTCTTTATCCCCTTTGTACTCAAACTTGCTGAGATCACTCATCAACATATAAATAGTGCCCAACTCTCCTGTGGGTTGTTCAGCGCCCTCATCATCATATATCTTAATATCAGCTGTAGGCCATGGACGACCGACAGTGCCTGGATGCTTCAACCAGTCTTCAGAATTAACTAGTGTTCCACCGCCCTCTGTGGAGGCGTAATACTCATAAACACAGGGGCCCCACCAATTGATAATGTCACGCTTTACATCTGGCGGACACGGCGCAGCGGTATGCAACATATGGCGCATACTTGAAACATCAAAGGCTGTCCGGGTGGAATCGGGCAATTTATGTAACCTAACCATTTGGGTTGGCACTAAATGAGCAGTGGTAATACGGTAGCGCTCTACTGCCTGTAACATCCTTTCAGCATCCCAAGTATCATGCAGAACAACCATATGACCATAGTGTAGTGAATTGGTTGACCAATTCATGACTGCTGTGTGGTAGAGAGGTGAACCACAAAAATGAACATTGTCGTTTTGAGGCTGTATCCCAAATAACATCAACAACATGGCCATCATGGTAGCGGCGCTATCTGGATCAATTTGCATCATCGCTCTGCGCACGCCCTTAGGTTTGCCCGTAGTACCAGAGGTATAAAACATCACCATGCCTGCACGGCGATCTGCAGGCATTGCATCAGACTGCCCTGCAATAAATCCATCCAATGTTTGATAGCCTTCAATATCGCCAAGGCTAATGACCCCTAGCCCTGAAAACTCAACTGATTCAATGGCTGCAACCGCGGTATCTGCAATAGATTTAGAGCAGAAGAAGGCTTTGGCATTGCTGTCTTTTAAAATATAAGCTACTTCGGGAGCTGCGAGATGCCAATTGAGGGGTACCAAATAAAAACCGGCTTGGGTGACTGCGAGATGGAGGGCAATATACTCCGCGCAGTTAGGTAACATGGCGGCAACAGAATCTCCCGGTTTAAGGCCCATAGATCGCAAACCATGAACGATCTTGTTGCACAGGCAAAGCAACTCTTTGCGACTCCACTCTTTGCCCTTCGGATCTACCAAGGCTATTTTTTCGGGCACCTGTTGCGCAAAATTCCAAAAACCGAGTTGTTGATCAACATTGAAGTTCATGATTTAGATCTCTTGGTTAATTGAGAGATGGGTAATCCACATAGCCTTTAGGGCCCGCGCTATAGAGTGTTCGACCATCCATTCGATTCAATTCAGCACCATTTTTTAGCCGTTCAACCAAATCAGGATTAGCCACGAACCATCGACCAAAGGAGACCGCGGCGGCACTCGTGTTAGCAACAATTAGCTGAGCTTCCTCTAAGCTATAACTATCATTGACGATAATCGGGCCATTAAAGTGGGTACGTGCCAAATCAATGTTATCAATCCCCGTAGCTGCCATTCGAATAACATGCAAATAGGCTAGATTTAGGGGGTCTACTGCCCGCAACAAGGCCGTAAATGTCTCTACAGGGTTACCATCTTGTAAATCATTAAAAGGGTTACCTGGGCAGATACGCATACCTACTCGATCAGCGCCATCTACACCGGCCATGGCGTTAAGAACCTCTAGCACCAATCGCAGTCGATTATCCAAACTGCCGCCATATTCATCGTTTCGCTGATTAGTGCCGGTGGACAGAAATTGAGCCATGAGATAGCCAGAGGTGCAATGCAATTCGACACCATCAAACCCAGCATCGAAGGCATTTTGTGTCGCCTGCCGATGCTCTTCAATAATTCCTGGAATCTCATCCGTACTTAACGCTCTAGCCAAGGGCATATCGACCATACCCTCTTCTGTAAATATCTTTTCACGGCACTGGATCGCTGAGGGAGCCACTGTTTCTGCACCTACTGCTTTGTTACTAACACCCCCAACACGTCCACAATGCATAATCTGACAGACGATCTTTCCACCCTGGCCATGGACGCTATCAGTCACCTCGCGCCAGGCCTCAATTTGTGCCTGGTTGTATATACCCGGGGTACGGCAGTAGCCTTTGCCATTCACACTAGGATGGGTCCCTTCAGTAATAATTAACCCTGCAGAAGCCCGTTGACTGTAGTAATCAACGTGCAGTTGAGAGACACAATCATCAACCTCAGCACGACTTCGTGTCATAGGTGCCATGACTACTCGGTTAGCTAGACTAATACGGCCTAGGTTTGTGGGGGTAAAAAGAGGCTCCAAAAGAGTCATTTGTTCTCGCTATCCTCTATCTTATTTTTATTTTGGGGACATTACTTGTCCCACGCATGGTGACTAAAAACTCATCTAATGGTGCAGGCAAAGCCACTTCTGGTTCATCGCTACTTGGTGGGTTATCCCAGAATTTTTGCCAACTTGGCCATAGATCATGATACGCCCCTGCGTAGGGCTCGCGATCCGGCCAACGCATCTTGTTATCGCCGATCGGGGGTTGGTTGAGGTCTGTTGCGTACCAATAACAGGGTAACCGACGGCGAAAGTACCATCGGCCATTAATGCGCTCATAATCATCCCAGTAAATCATCTGCATGATGACCCACTCTCCGCCAGTCTCATGTTCATTTTTTGAATAAACCACGCCAATAGCATGATCAGGATCTTTGAACTCAATGATATGATTGCCAATATGATGAGATGTACCTGTGAATTGCAATCTTAAGGTGTCATCCAGCCAGTGTTTTAAATAAGATCGTCCAACCTTGTCTCGACTGACTCTGATATCTTCAGCAAAGAGATTTACGTGGGCGTCAAGATCTCGCATATCTAGTGATAGCGAATACTTTGCCGCCAACTGTCTTATCTCATCTAAGGACTCCAATCTATCAATACGAGTGGTCAAATCTTTATCCATTAGTATTCTCCTCTATCATCATTCTATTAGCCGCTGCTACTCCGGCCTGACGACCAGTAAATGTTGCATCTCCAACTGACATTCCAGATGCATAGCCTTCTCCACGTCTCGGTATGCCGCATGCTGTGCGACCAATAGCATAGAGACCGCATATGATTTCACCATTGGCTTTAATAACTTCTCCGGAGGGCAAGGTATCCAAACCCCCGAGTGTAAAATAGGGAAAATACGCCCCACGCCCGGGAGTCACATCAAGGGCTACATAGGGTGGCTCAATGGCTTTTAGCCAGCGAGGGTCCTTGTGAAAAACATAGTCCTCCCCCAGTTCAACACTTCTATTGTAGTCACTGATAGTGGATTGCAACTGCCCCTGGGGTAAATTCAAGTCCGACTCGAGTTCTGGTACAGAATCCGCCGTGGCGACTACATCTGCATTGAGATAGGACTCAGTCTCATAGTTACCGTAGTCTTCAACTCCGAGAATCAAATAAACCCGATCACCGGTCTGGCGTAAAATCAGGCTACCTACCCGCCCGTGATAGCTATCTTCATTTACAAAACGCTGACCCTGGCTATTGATAAACAGACCAAAGGTAAGGGACGCAGGGGGATAAAAGGGTAAACTAACAAAGCCTTCATGCATGTTAATGGCCTGACCACCCACACCCATCCCCATTAAAATACCAGCTCCAGTATCTCCAGGGTTCCCTATAGGGACTGTGCATCTTGTCAGTTCAGGTGCGTACTGTTTCACCATCTTTTGATTCATGACAAAACCGCCCGTCGCTAAAATCACTCCAGATAAGGCTTTGACATATCGTTCTTGCATATCGATACGCACCTTCACTCCAACGACTACTTGCTGTTGGTCAATCTCATCAACAATAAGTGCCAAGGCACGGCTATTAAGGTGAATGGGAATAGACCGCTCATTAAGTCTGGCGCCCAAAGTTTTCATTAAAAGCGGCCCGCCATTATCTCCTTTTACCTTCAGGTTATGGCCCCTAGGTGCGGGTGATGCTAACGTATTATAGGGGTAGGCATTCTCGCCTCCCGTATAGAGTAGACAGTCATCCGTCAATGCCATAATGGCCCGATGGGGGTATTCAGAATCCTTGAACGGAACCCCTTGTGTGACTAACCAATCAAAATGATCGGTACTGCCCTCTACATACGCTTGTATTTTCTCTGTATCTGCCTGAGGTCCTGCTGCAGCTTTTAAAAAATCGATCATTCCTTGCTTGGTATCTTTGTGCCCTGTAGCCTTTTGCACTCGCGTACCTGCGCCAAGGTAGACCTCCGCTGATGATAGTGCCGTGGAACCGCCAATATCTGATGCTAATTCAAAAATCATTACACTAGCACCCGCATCATGAGCACTCAACGCTGCACAGGCCCCTGCCCCACCACAACCTATCACAACCACATTAGCCTCATAGTCCCAGCAATCAACACTTGATGCTTGAATAGGACTGGTTGGGAGTACTTGGTCTGCTGTCATGGTTACCTTTGTACGCAAAATTGGGTCCGATAATTGATTCTACTTACGAATGGGGTTAACCGTAACCTGAAGCCCCTCGCCTCTTTGCTCTATTTCTTCGAACAGTCGTTCGTAGGCTGTGCGCTTAATTTTCCAAGTATCATTGATACGCACATAATCGTCGGTATACAGCGCCGTACCACGCAGGGTGGTATTGTCTTTAAGATTGATAAAAGTATCTGTGAGATACCAAATACCCGTCGCATAATCACCCGTTACAGTAATTTCAGGGTGATGACCATTGTGAACACCAAATTTTTTCTCAGTAATTGAGCGACGATAAAATATTTCTAATTCAGACCAACCGTTCAGCGTAAATTCGTAATTGCCACCCTTAAAATATGCCGAAGCATCAGCGGTAAAGCAGGTTTCTAGTCCTTCATAATTTGCGGTATCAAGGAACCGAAAGTAACGAGCTTTAAGTTGTTGGATATATTCAATGGCTTCAAGGTCGAGCATAATAGTTCCCATTAATCTTGGTATTGGTTGATATGTTTCGCCGATTGGTATGCCATCGTCATGGCTGGTCCAAGTGTTGCTCCTGGACCAGGATATGTTGATAGGATTGCCGCTGAGCAGTTACCCACCGCATACAAACCCTCAATCGGCCCTCCATTTTCATGTAATACTTGAGCATTGACGTCCGTGGCTAAACCACCAAGAGTGCCAAAGTCACCGGCCTCGATTCGCATCGCATAAAACGGGCCTTCATCAATAGCCGCAAGACATGGGTTTGGCTTGATTTCAGGATCGGCATAATATCGATCATATTCTGCATCTCCCCGCTGGAAGTCATCATCGACGCCTGTTTTAGCGTAATGATTCATTTTATTGACTGTGCCCTCAAGTCCCTCAGGATCAATGCCCATTTGCACGGCCAACTCAGCAATGGTATCCGCCTTACCCACGAACCCTTGGTCGTACCATTTTTTAGGTATTGTCCAATCAGGTTTCATTGAAGCGGTCATTAGCGGCCCGACAATGTAATCACGGCGAAATCTCGAATCAAATATATGGTAGGCAGGCGCGCAGGGGTTCTCATCACTGTGCGCCTCAAATAAACGCTTTTGAAAGGCCATGTAATTCTGTGACTCATTGGCAAAGCGAACGCCTTTAGTATTAACCACGCAGGATCCTGGAAAAGACTTCTCCATGATACTGAGTCGCGGCATTGGCTCATCAGGTACGCATAGGGTCGTGGTCCACCAAGCATCGTTCATTAATCGTGTAGCAGCCCCTAATTTAAGCCCTGCCGTCAGAGGGTCACCCGTATTAGTATAGGCTCCAGCACTCCACTCAACATTAGTTGGGCTGGGCAAATACTTCTCTCGCAATTCTTGGTTGCGTTCAAATCCACCGGCCGCCAGGACAACTCCATTGCGCGCATGCACTCTAATACTTTTACCGTCACGCGTTACCATAGCTCCCACTACACGACCATTCTCTTCAATGAGGTCTACCATTGGACTGTTAAACCAAACGGGAATATTGCGCTCTTTAACAGACAAGTAGAGTCGAGCCACACCAGCACTGCCGCAGGCCAAGCGCCGAGAAATATTCGTGCGCAGACGCCAAGGAATATCAAAGAGATAGTTCAGCACCATACTCATGGTGAGCTTTCTCCAACCAGGGAGTTTTAACATCAAGACTTGAGCTTCTACTTGAGTGAAGTGAATAACACCAAACATGCGCATCATATGATGACTATAGGTCATTCTTTTATAGTCTGGCCCAAGTTCCGAGGCGTTAATTGGTGCTGGTTCAAGCGAACGATGACCTGGCTTAGCACCCGGAAGGTTTGAGTAGTAATCAGGGTAATGATCCAAGGATTCATAACGCACATGAGAGCATTTATGCAAAAAGTCGACCATTTTCGGGCCATTTTCTAAATAGCTTTGTACGAGCTCAGAAGGAATGTCCTCTCCTTCAAGGGTGTGTGTTAGGTATTCACGGGCTTCATCAAGACTGTCTTCAGCACCGGCTTCTTCGGCATAACGGTTACAGGGGACCCAGATACCACCTCCAGATGTTGCGCTGGTACCACCGATTTTGTCGGCTTTTTCGATAACCAAGACATCTTTGCTACCCATCTCATGATTGGCCACCGCAGCTGTTAAACCGCCATTTCCTGAGCCAACCACCAGAACGTCAACGGCATGGTCCCAACTAGCGTCTTGATGATCCACTTTGCAATCTCCTTTACTGTTAGAAAGCCCTGTAAAACGATCAACAAGGGTTTATGGAACCCAATCTATCATATAAAACATTTCAATCGCAATGTTTATTTTAAAGCCCTTTTCAGCGCGTTTTAGCGCATAATAAACCCATGATAATTGGACGAATAAATCAGCACTTTGAACGTATGCCCTTGCGGTCAATGTTATTTGCCGGATTATTGATATTAGGTGTTAGCCGCATACTAACTTCTCCACTGCCTACTGTAATAATAGACGCAGAGCTCATAGAGCGACGAATTGCTAGCTGGTCAGCTCAAATGGAGCAGACTCCGGATGATGATCAACTTAGCCTTATTATTACCCAGGCCACCAGAGAGCAAGTACTTCTAAAGGAAGCGCTTAATCGCGGTTTTCAAAATCTCCCACAAGTAGAGAGGCGTTTAGAGCAGCTTGAAAAAATAGCTATGCAATCAGAGTCAAAAAAATACGATCTTGAAGGCTCAATGATCATCAAAGGCCTGAGAGAACAGGCCCTGCGGGCAGACCCTGTAATCCAAAACTTTCTTAGGAACTCAATGATTTTGACCCTAGAAAAAGCATTGCCACCGATAAGTATTTCTGAGAGCGACATCGCGGAATACTACCGTACTCATCAATTGGAGTTCACTTATCCTGAGAGACGTTCGATCAAGCACGTTTATATAGCTAAATCGGTAACTGACAATACTGCTGAAACTTCTAATTTACGAGAGCAACTGATTAATCTAACGATTGATTACCCGAACGCGTTGCAAGCAAGTGATCGCTTTTATGGTGCTAAATTCCTCGCTCCCAAGACCTACAGTGAGATAGAAAGCGTTTTTGGCGCTCAGTTTGCTGAAACCACATGGAAATTGCCGCAACATCAGTGGTCGCAGCCTATTTCCTCTGCCTTTGGTGAGCACCTAGTGTGGGTAGAAACTATTTTACCGTTAAAACAGCTGAACCTAGAGGAAAGCTCAAGTCAGATAGATACTAAACTCGCTGATGAGAAACGACACTCTCTTTTGCAACAAGAAACAACCAAGCTGATCGACAGTTATCAGGTTATTATTGAATACCCTTATGGGCAGTGAATTCTATTAAGCTCGTTGGCTCGACACAGGGACTATTTCGCCAGTCATATAACTTGAATAGTCTGAGGCTAGGAACATCATTACATTCGCCACCTCCCAGACTTCAGCGGCTCGACCAAAAGCTTCTTTGGACGCCAATTCTTCAAGTAATTCAACAGGTGTGGTTTTTTTCAGAAAGTCATGAAAAGCAATAGAAGGAGATACTGCATTGATGCGGACACCAAAATCAGCGGCCTCGAGCGCAGCGCAACGTGTCAACGCCATTACCCCCGCCTTTGCGGCAGCATAATGACACTGCTCTTTTTGCGCTCGCCAGCCCAACACTGAGGCATTATTAACGATCACGCCGGCACCGCGGGCCTGCATCTTTTTCAACATTGCACGCATCATGCGCATAGTGCCATTTAAGGTCACATCTATCACACTAGACCATTGGTCATCAGACATTTCCGTCAACATGACCGTTCCACCAAGCCCAGCATTATTGATCAATACGTCAACCCCACCTAGCTGTTTCTCCCCATAAGCCACAAGCTCCTGAACATCCTCTTCTTGGGTGACGTTGCATAGCTTAGGATATATGGCATCTAAAGCTGTTTCAGCTTTAAGTGCCTCTACAGCCTTGCTTAGTCGACCTTCATGAATATCGCTAACGATAATACCTCTGGCACCTTCTTCTGCTGCACGCTTGGCGGCGGCAAAACCTATCCCAGCACCAGCGGCAGCGGTAATCATTACGGATTTTCCCACGAGTAAATTGTGCCCCTCGACATAGGGTGGTGCGGATTTTAAAGCCATAGTATTACTCCAAAACAAAACATTATAATCTTACCCTCTGGGCTCTCGTGGCATACCTAGGGCACGCTCTGCGATCAGGTTTCGTTGAATTTGATTAGTGCCTCCATAAATGGTATCAGCACGAGAAAATAAATACATAGATTGCAGACTGTTCAACTCGTAAGACTTCCCTTGAAGTAACTCACCTTCAGGCCCCATGACATCCATGGCCAGTTTCCCCAAGTTTCGATGCCAGCTAGACCAATATAATTTATAAATCATTGCTTCTTTTTGCAATTGACCGACACCCTGCTCAGCCGACAGTATACGCAGGCTGTTATAGCGCATAATTTTTAGCCCAATATGAGCCTCGGCAATTCGCTGCCTGATCTGAGGGTTTCTGGCTGATCCATTAGTCTTGGCTAGGGATATAATTTCATCTAATTCGTTTTGAAATAACATCTGCTGCCCGAGCGTAGAGACCCCGCGCTCAAACCCCAAAAGCCCCATAGCCACCTTCCAACCATCACCGGACTCACCGACGACATCGTCGTTCAAACACTCAGCATTATCAAAAAATACTTCATTGAACTCGCTAGTGCCTGTTAGCTGTTTTATTGGCCGCACCGTGACCCCGGGTTGGTCTATAGGTACCAAAAAGAACCCTAAACCGTGGTGACCGGTAGATTTAAGATCGGTTCGGGCGATCACAAAGCAATAATCTGACTCGCGAGCCAATGAAGTCCATACTTTTTGTCCTGTAATCTGCCATTGCTGAGAGGTCTCATCAAACACAGCTTTGGTTTTAACGTTAGCCAAGTCTGAGCCTGCATTGGGTTCAGAGTAACCCTGGCACCAAAAAGTCTCTCCTTTTAAAATTCCTGGCAGGTAGCGGTCTTTTTGAGATTGACTGCCAAATGCGATCAGTGTTGGGCCAACGAGTGTTTCGCCTATATGCCCGGCTCTACCCGGACCCTGTGCCCTTGCATACTCTTCATTAAAAATAACTTGCTGCTCTATGGATGCACCACGACCACCAAACTCCGTAGGCCAGCCAATACAGGTCCAACCTCCTTCATAGAGTTTTTGCTCCCAGGCTTTTCTTTCTTCGACTAAAGAATGCTGATCTCCGGGGCCTCCTCGACCACATATGATGTCAAATTCCCCGCACAGGTTTTCGGCTAACCAATTCGCAATTTCTTGCCGGAAAGTCTCATCCTGGGGACTAAAATCCAGCTTCATGATACCTCCTGCTGATCTAACAAAAGAGCTGCGAGTCTCTCTCGATGATAATCAGGGGCTCCCAGAAACATCTCTGTGGACTTCGCCCGCTTAAAATATAATTGAATGTCATATTCCGCAGTTATACCTACACCACCATGGAGTTGGATGCCCACTCCGGCATTATGAAAGAAACTGTCACTTCCATATGCCTTGGCAATGCTTGCTGCTTCTGTCAGAGCATTGGAATTTCCAGATTGACTCAAAAATTGATCAGCAACACAGGCCGCGTAGTAAACCGCTGACCGTGAGGCTTCAACCTTAACCATCATATCTGCACACTTGTGCTTTACCGCCTGATAAGACGCTATTGGCCGCCCAAACTGAACCCTATCAGTGATATAGGCTAGAGTGGAATCTAAACACTGTTGAGAACCTCCTAGTTGCTCAGCAGCCAAACCAATTCTTGCTAGATCTAAAATGTTTTGGAGTTCTGCCCAAGCTTGGCCTTGTTCTCCCATTACAGCATCGTCATTTAGAATTACGTTATTGAGAATCACCTGCCCCTGTGGGCGTGTTTGGTCTATTGTTGGCAGCCATTCACGGGTTATGCCAGAAGTTTTTGTAGGGAGAATAAACAGGCTTATCCCCTCTTCCCCTTGAGCTCCCTCTTCTCGCGCGGCAAGGACTAAAATATCTGCACTGTGCCCATCTGGCACAAACCGGTAGGTTCCATTTAAACAATAACTATCACCCTGCTTTTTGTAGCTTGTTTGAATACTATGGGAATCCCAGCCACCTGCCTCGCCGGTATAGGCGATGGTGGCTGTCTTTCCCGCCAAAATTTGAGGTAGAAAGATAGTTTTTTGCTGCTCTGTTCCAGCAACTAACAGTGCATTAACACCCAGGCAAATAGATCCATAAAACGGTGAGCAGCAGAGATATCGACCCATTTGTTCTAAAATCGCCACTAGCTCCACATAGCCCAGACCCAATCCACCGTAGTTCTCTGGAACTAGCAGTCCTTGCCAATACATTTGATCACAGATACGCTTCCATAAGTTAAGGTCATAACCTAATTCGGTATCCATAAACTGACGCACTGCGGTGCTGGAGCAATTTTCCACTAAAAAAGCCTCTGCGGTATCGCGGATCATTATTTGTTCGTCAGTAAACTTAAAATCCATAGCTTGCCCTTACTTACCTCTGCTAATCGGACTAATAATTATCCTGCTATTAAGTGCCATAAACCTTTTGTGCAGGTATTTCACGGGAAATCAGTTCTTGGACTGCGGCACCTACTTCTTCAGCTTGCCACTTGGCGCCCTTGTCAACAGGAGGAGTTGATCGCCAGCCATCGGCCAATGATATCTCTCCACCTACTGCTTCAAATAAACGCCCAGTACAGTCAGCCGAATGTGCGGAACCAAGCCATACCACCAAGGGCGCAACATTAGCGGGGTCATAATGGTCAAAACTACCATCCTCTGGTTTTTTCATCATATCTGCAAAAGCATCTTCACTCATACTCGTTCGCGCAGCGGGCGCAAGGCCATTGACGGTAATACCATAGCGTCGAAGCTCAGCTGCCTGATTTAAAGTGAGAGATGCAATCCCGCCCTTTGCAGCTGCATAATTACTCTGGCCAATAGAGCCATTTAATCCAGCGCCTGAAGACGTATTAATAATGCGAGCATCAACCTTGTGGCCTTGCTTAAACTGGTCTCGCCAGTAATGCACCGCGTGACTGCTGATACAGAAATGACCTTTTAAATGCACCGCTATCACCTGATCCCACTCTTCCTCTGTCATGGATGCAAACATCCGGTCACGACAAATACCCGCATTATTGACGACGCCATGGAGGTCACCAAAATTTGCTATTGCTTCACTAACAATAGATGCTGATTGTTCATAATTGGTAATATCTTGGGTGTTCGCTATCGCTTGTCCCCCTGTATTTTCAATATCAGCAACGGTTTTTTCCGCAGACTGAGCATTAATATCATTAACAACTACCTTGGCCCCTGCAGCACCAAACGCCAAAGCATACTCGCGGCCTAAGCCTCCGCCAGCACCAGTCACAATAATTACTCGTCCATCACAAATACCACTCATCTGTTCAATTCCTATTATCGATCAAATTGTTTAAGTTATTCAGCTACTGCTGGCAACCATTAGAGTCGCTCAATAATTGTCACGTTAGCTTGGCCCCCACCTTCACACATCGTCTGGAGTCCATAACGATCATCTCTGCGTTCTAACTCGTGCAACAGGGTAGTCATTAACTTAGTGCCTGTAGCACCCAAGGGATGACCCAATGAAATGGCGCCACCATTCACATTGGTTTTGTCTGGGTCATACCCTGTCTCTGCCAACCATGCCATGGGTACTGGCGCAAATGCTTCATTTATTTCCACAAGGTCAATATCATGAATACTCATACCTGCTTTTTTTAAAGCGTGTGCAGTCGCTGGAATCGGTGCTGTAAGCATCCAAATAGGATCTGCACCGCGAACAGATATGTGGGCTATACGCGCTCGTGGTTGCAGGTTGTAGCGCTTTAAGGCATCTTCAGATACCACTAAAACAGCAGAAGCCCCATCACAGGTTTGACTAGATACTGCTGCAGTGATGCTACCGCCCTCTTGTATGGGTTCAAGCTCTGCCATTTTCTCCAAAGACGTAACTCTTGGAGTCTCGTCCATTTTAATGCCGCTTAGAGGGACAATTTCTCTGTCAAAATACCCCTGCTCAATGGCACTCAATGCTCTATTGTGGGAGCGTAAGGCATAGGCCTCCATATCAGCACGAGACAAATTCCACTTATCCGCCATCATTTGCGCCGAATTAAACTGAGATACAAAAACATCACCATAGCGCTCAATCCAACCCTCACTTCCGGAAAACGGATCAGAAAAGCCCAGAGACGCGGCTGAGGTCATTGCAGAACCTATGGGGATCTGGGTCATGGTTTGCACACCACCAGCCACAATCACGTCCATAGTGCCTGACATGATGGCTTGGGCCGCAAAATGAACTGCTTGTTGGGAAGATCCGCATTGTCGGTCAATAGTTGTGCCAGGAACCTCATCGGAAAGACCCGCCGCAAGCCAGGCGGTTCGAGCGATATCGCCAGCTAGCGGGCCAATAGTATCTACACAACCAAAGATAATGTCGTCGTAATCAACATCTGGAATACCGTTGCGCTGCACAATCTCTTTAAGCACGTGGGCACCGAGATCAGCACCATGAATATGTCCAAGCCCACCTTTGCGTCGCCCTGTTGGACTGCGTATTGCGTCTACGATATAAGCTTGATTCAAGGCCATTATACTGCTCCCTTTTGTGAGTTAAATGTCTCGGAGGTTATAGAAGTAAAAGTATGCTCCGCACCCATTAGTGTACTGGGGTCTAATAACCGCTCGTGAATTCTGTTTTTATGAAATCCAGCGTCGCCCCATGTCTTGTCGATAGCCCAGCATCGCTTCATCCAGATATGTAAATCACATTCCCAGGTATACCCCATCGCCCCATGCACTTGCATTCCATGACGAGCACTCAGTTGAGCGGCGCGGCTTGCGGCAACTTTTGCATGGGATACAGCATAATCTGCATCACTAGAATTGGCACCTATGGTATAAGCAGCTCTAGCCACTACTGGTTTAGCAAACTCTAGGCTCACCGCACAGTCTGCAAGCAAGTGCTTCACCGCTTGATTGCTACCCACCGGTCGGCCGAACTGTTCTCTGTCCGTGGTGAACTCTACCGCTCGATGCAAAATACTTTCAGACAGGCCAATCAGTTGAGCAGCGACGCCCAATGCGCCTCGATTAAGTGCCCTGCGCCATAGGCCAGCTCCAATTTCACCGTTTGCGATCCTCGTTTCACCACTCGGTTGCCAGTTAACAGTAAATATTCGTCGACTGGGATCAGCACTGCGCTGGGGTAATAACTCTACTGCTGAATTTTCAACTAAATGCACCTCATCACCATGGGACAACAACAACCATTCGTTAATGTCTGCCATATTAATAAATGGGTTAATCCAATGTCCGCAGGCAAGCATGACTTTTCCAGTAACAACTTCAGACAATAGGTCTTTGCATTGTTGGGCACTATCTAAGTCAGAACAGGCAATGTCTGCAAGCATGGCATTGGCAACCAAAACGTTATCAACCAAGGGCTCAGGCAACGCAGCTCTGCCACACTCTTGGGCAAGCAAAATGAAATCTTGTTCAGACAGACCCAATCCACCGCAGGACTCGGGAACCAACATCGCGTTAAGACCCATCTCATTCAATTGTTGGATGACTTTTTCGTCAACCCCTTTGGGACTATTCCAACGAGAACGAATAGACTCAGCTGTAACCTCAGCAGCTAGCATGGTTGCCACCGAATCACGGTAAGCTATTTGATCTTCTGAGGATAAAAAATTCACTTTCGTTCCCTATATTAATTTAGATTAAGATTTTTCTATTCACCAGCAACTATTTTCGCGGCATACCCAGCATTCGTTCGGCAATAATATTGCGTTGAACCTCGTTAGTTCCAGCATAAATCGGGCCTGACTGGGCAAACAAAAAACCATCCAGCCAGACTCCCAAGTCCTCACTAAAGTCCTCGGATTCTGGCAGTAATTCTCCCCTTGCACCCAGTAATCGCATCGCAGTCTCATGAATCTTTATGTCTAATTCTGACCAGAATATTTTATTACAGCTGGATTCAGCCCCAATATGACCGCCAGCCATCAAGCGTGATGCCGTTGCATAGGTCGATAATGCATAAGCTTCAGCATCTAGATAACAGAGGACCACGGCATCCTCTAGAGACAGATCAAGGATATCATTGCGCTTGGTTTGATAGAGCGCTACCAGTTTCTTTGTGGCCTCTTGGAATCGCGCAGGACTGCGAAGCATAAGGCCACGCTCAAATCCTGCTGTAGACATCGCTATTGCCCAGCCTTCCCCCTCTTCTCCGAGACGATTAAACGCTGGAACCCGGACATCATCAAAGAAGATTTCAGCAAATCCCGGCAATCCATTAAGTTGATCAATAGGTCGCACCGTAACTCCCTCTGCATCGAGTGGGACAAGAATGAAAGATAGGCCATGATGACGTGTTGACTCAGGATCCGTCCGGAATATACAGAACACCCAGTCAGCAAACACCGCTCGTGTCGACCAAATTTTCTGGCCATTGATTATATAATCATCACCTTCGCGGACAGCCTTGGACCGTATCGCCGCCATATCAGAACCGGCACCGGGCTCTGACCAACCCTGAGCCCAAATCTCTTCCCCGCTAGCCATAGCGCCAATAAATCGAGCCTGTTGGTCTTCTGTGCCATATTCCATCAATGTTGGTCCGAGTAAAAAGATACCATTTTGGTTTACTCTTAGGGGCGCGCCCGAACGGTAATACTCTTCTTCAAAGATAAGCCATTGAATAAGGTTACAGCCCCGGCCTCCATACTCTTTTGGCCAGGTAACCATTCCCCAATTATCAGAAGCGAGGGTTTTTTCCCATGCTCTGTGCTGATCAAACCCCTCTTCTGTGTCAAAGGATTTAAGAGACTCGGAGGGAACATTTTCTTCTAGCCACTGCCGAACTTCTATACGAAAAGATTCCTCAGAGGCTGTGTATCTCAAGTCCATAACATAATTACCTTTTGTTGCAACACAGGATAATCCTTGTCTAAAAGCAAGCCCCCTTAGGTCTTGTCTTGCTTTTTATTCTCTTGAGCCATTTTCTTGCTATCGAAGCCGCCGAGTTTGTCTCCGGAGGCTAATTCATTATGGCTATGGGCAAAATGATGCCAAGCGAACGCTGCATCCATACCGGTGCGTTTCCCTTGGAGGTCTTCAACGTTATTAATCGCCTGTTTAGTTAAAGCCAAACCTAAGCGCGGCATACTGGCTATCTTTGAGGCCATCACCCCCACATCAGCATCTAAGGTTTCTCTGGTGGATACTCGATTGACCATACCCATTTGCTCTGCTCTTTGGGCCGACATACGATCACCTAGGAATAGAAATTCTTTGGCAATACGAGGATTTAACTCAAAAGGGTGTGCAAAGTATTCAACCCCAGGAATACCCATGCGAACCACAGGATCAGAGAAGAAAGCATCATCTGTTGCAACAATAAGATCACAAACCCAAGCCAGCATTAGTCCTCCGGCAATACAAGCACCCTGGACCGCCGCAATGGTTGGCTTTGGAATATCTCTCCATCGTCGACACATACCTAAGTAGGCTTCTGCCTCACGAGCATATAGAAACTCACCACCTTCTTTATTAGCATGGTCATACCAGAGAGTTACTCGGTCTTGGCTATCATTAATATCTCGCCCCGGTGTCCCTATATCGTGGCCCGCAGAAAAGTGCTTGCCGTTACCTTTGAGGACAATTACCTTAACTTCATCATCTGACGCTGCTCGTTGAAAAGCTGCGTCCAATTCATAAGTCATGCGTCCATTTTGAGCATTGTGATACTTTGGCCGGTTCATAGTTATAGTCGCAACACCCTCTGCTACAGAATAGAGCACAATATCGATTTCAATTTCAGTTTTTTGTTTGTCAGCCATGGCTCCCCTCTCTAGGGTTAAATGGAATTTAGCGGCGGTCACCCGCAGGGTTATTTAGTAATTGTTTGTATCTCAGACCTTTTGGATCCAAACTCTCAATGATCGCCAGCTGTTCTTTTGTTGGAGCCGTCGTGGTACTGACGCTATCACTGATAGAGAGTTCAAAGCCAGTATTGTCAATCACGTCTTGGACGCTGATACCTGGGTGTAAACTCAATAGCCTGAGTTGATGATTAGGACCTCGCCAGTCCATCACGCAGAGATCTGTGATAACCACACCTAAGGCTATATCCTCAAAACTATAACCTTTAGGTAATCTTTTTCGGTTATAGCCAATTGAACAGACTACATCGCACTCTCCACTCACGAACGTTCGCTTGCTATGAGCGGGGACACAAAAGGAATTCTTATGGCTAATGGAATTTCCAGGGAATCCACGGACACCTAACATTTGAACCTTAGGTTGCCTATAGGTACCACCTAAAGCCGAAATATTTGTCTGACCAAATTGATCGATCTGACTTGGGCCCACCATCGCATGACGCTTACCGCCCCAAACATTGTCAAATATACGAGAAAAACCCATCCAACTCTCTTGATTCTGGCCATCACCTAGTTTACGACCGCTAATGGCATTGGGTTGAGATACCATCCATGCTTCTGAGTCTGTCATCATCAAATCAGGATTAGAGGTTTTCATCGCTAAACTGGCGGCCAAGCGAGGGATAATACCTATTCCCGTCGCCAGCACTTCACCATTATCAGCAAAGGCCTCTGCGCCTGCGCAAATCATTAATTCACACAGCTTGTATTCTGTGGCAGTTGTCGTCATTAAATTGCACTCATCACAAAGTAATCATTAGTAAATAGGCAGAGGAAGAGATGTGATTGCATCTAGCCCTCCAACTGCCTGTTGATATTCCGATTCATCTTTACCGTCAATATAACTGGCAGAATAGTCATCAAAACCGTCCTCTTTTGCAGATGCGTTGTACTCCTTAAAGTGTTCTACATCAAAACCATAAAGCGGAGCACAGGAAGTAGGGTGAGCCCCGCCACTTATGGGCACCACTACATTAGTCTCTGACCTTTCCCAATACACAAATCTGGCCTCATCTGCTCCTGAGAAGTAATCTGAATCGACTATTTCTTCACAGCTGGCAATGGTTATCTCTGCTGCTCGAGCAAACCAGTCATCCATATAAAGATCAGGGCCTTTAATTTGGCATACACCCCGCTTATCTGCTCTATCAACATGCACAAGTGACACATCGAGCTTCAATGCGGGCATAGCTACCCACTCCTTATCATCGTAAGGGCTATCGATAACAGCCAAATCACTGGCGTTTCTGATCACATCAGTCCCCAAGCCAACACTGGTTGGTATAAAAGGAATATTCCAGGCCGCAGCCCGCAAACCGAGTAAAAGCATTCCTTCATCAATCTCCATGATGTCTATGTCTGCATTTTGGCGAGCCTGACGAAAATAGGGTTCTAGGGGAATAAAATCTAGGGAAACAAAAGCGAAAATCACTTTTTTAACCTTTCCTGCAGCACAGAGCATACCCACATCAGCGCCACCGTAGGCAACGATAGTTAAATCCTTCAAGTCTGAACGGATTATTTCTCTAATTAATGCCATTGGCTTTCTACGAGGGCCCCAGCCTCCGATTCCAATCGTCATTCCATCACTAATCTGTGCGATTGCGTCCTTAGCAGAAACAACCTTATCCATGGGCAACTCCAACTCTACAAAATCTCGGCGAAAATGACTCTTTGGCACCAATTAGCCAACCAAAAAGAACGACTAGTGGGTTATTGAATTCGAAACCGTATTGTTAATACAGTAAGCAGAGTATGTGAGTTGACCTCTGTGCAATCATCATCCATTAGGACTATGACAACAAAGGGCCACTCAAATATATTGAAGGTCAATCAAAGAAAACTGAATCCACATGCCTGATCTCAAAGCTGGTATTCCTTGCCACAGTGCAACCATCCCTCAACTGATTAAGTCAGCGGCTGAGCATTTTGGTGATAAAGCATTTATAGTCGAGTCGGACTACCAATTAACATTTGACCAACTTCTTACCCAATCTCGTCAGCTTGCGGCTGCCTTACTGTCTCGAGGTTTCGAGTCAGGCGACAGAGCCGCAATATGGGCGCCTAATATGTATCAATGGGTAATCGCAGCTCTGGGCATCCAGACTGCAGGAGGTGTTCTGGTAACAATTAATACCCGATATAAAGGCAGTGAAGCCGCTGACCTACTTCGTCGCGGCTCAGTTTCAATATTGTTCAGCGTCGGTGACTTTATTAATAACAATTATCCTGAATTACTCGCAACAGAAGACATTGGCGATGTGCAGGAAATCGTTGTATTTAACGAGTCCTTTGTGGGTCATTCTTCATGGAAAAACTTTATTCGCAGTGGCGAAGAGTATCTAGCAAAGTATGGCAGTGAAAAACTAGATCAACGTATTAAAGAAATTAAGCCTACTGATCTATCAGACATCCTATTCACCTCAGGCACCACTGGTTCGCCGAAGGGAGTTATGACCTGCCATGAACAAAACATACAAACATTTAGGATATGGACCGAGTTATTAGGGCTTGATGAGAATGATCGATACCTTGTGATCAATCCATTCTTCCATAGTTTTGGTTACAAGGCGGGTATTCTTGCGGGACTGATGCGTGGAACTACCCTATTGCCGCATCAAGTATTTGATCCAGAGATAATTCTGCAACGCATCGAGTCTGAGAAGATCACTATGATGCCCGGACCTCCCACCCTATTTCAGTCTATTTTATCATCGCCCAATCGTCATAATTTTGATATCTCAAGCTTATCTAAGGCCACCACTGGCGCTGCAGTGATCCCTGTCGAGTTAATTACTAAGATGCGCGAGGATCTAGGCATAAGCACCGTGCTCACTGCTTATGGACTCACAGAATCTTGTGGGTTAGTTAGCATGTGTCGCCATGAGGATAGCGATGCAATTATCGCAACAACCTCTGGCCGTGCCATACCAGGGATCGAACTGGCCTGTATGAATGAGAATGGACAAATTACTGCTCCTGGAACTTTGGGAGAAATCGTGGTGCGTGGATTTAACGTGATGCATGGCTACTTTGAGAACCCTGCAGCCACTAAAGAAACAATTGATGATCAGGGATGGCTCCATACTGGTGATATAGGCTATCTGGATATACACGGCAATTTATCCATCACAGATCGTCTCAAAGATATGTTCATTACCGGTGGTTTTAATTGCTACCCGGCAGAAATAGAAAGGCAGCTAACTCAACATCCGTCTATTGCTAGCTGTGCAGTCATTGGAATACCACACGAACGGCTTGGAGAAGTGGCGATGGCTTGGGTGGTACTAGAAGATAACTGCTACCTAAGCGAACAAGAGTTAATCAATTGGTGTCGTGATCAAATCGCCAACTACAAGGTTCCACGGAAAGTAAACATAGTAGATAAACTACCCTTAAATGCATCGGGTAAAGTTTTAAAAACTGAATTGCGCAGTGCTGCAATGGTGTAAATAACTAGGCCAAATCGTGCTATTGGAGAAATATAATGACTATACAAAGCCTTGGATATATAGGCGTAAACAGTACTGACCTCAGTCAATGGCAAACCTATGGAACAGAGGTTCTTGGGTTACAAGATGTCACAGACCAACATCCAGACAGTGACAAATGCCTGTTGCTTAAAATGGACGACCGTCCCTACCGTATGGTGATACAACAATCTGACACTGACAGTTTCGGATTTTGTGGATGGGAAGCTACCAGCCAAGCCAATATGGCTGTTACTATCAGCAAGCTGAAGGCTGCTAAGATAAAAGTTAGCAATGCAAGTCCTGAGCTGACCAAGCAACGCTGTGTCACCGAATTAGTCACCTTTGTCGATCCTGCAGGCAACAAACATGAGCTCTACTGGGGGCCAATCTCTAATTCCAAGAGAATGATTTCTCCTGTGGGCGTCAGCGGCTTCGTGACTGGCGAAATGGGCGTTGGGCATGTGGTCTTACCTGCCCCAAATTTTGATGAAACCACCCAGTTTTTTACCGAGGTCCTCGGGTTTGGCCTCTCTGATCTAATGAATATTAGATTTAGTGACGATCCTGCCGAACCTAATAAGCGGCTGTGGTTTATGCATTGTAATCAACGCCACCACACTCTAGGGTTATTTGAGATGGAATTCCCGTCTGGGTGCATTCACGCCATGCTAGAGGTGGAATCAATTGATGAGGTTGGCAACTGTAATGATCGTCGGATTGCCCATAATGTAGGGCTTTCAGGAACCCTAGGGCGCCATACTAATGATCATATGCTGTCCTTTTACATGCGTTCTCCCGGGAATTTTGACATCGAATACGGCGCTGATGGAAGAACCATCGATGATTGGGATAAATTCACAGTATTCGAAAGTACAGTTCCTAGCTTTTGGGGGCATGACTTCAGCGTAGGTCAAGGCTAATAAATACAGCTTAATTCAAATGGGGTATGCAGAAAATTCATAATATTGCGACCATGAATTTTCTTGATTCCAACCAACCTGCAATAAAGAGAATGCTGTTTTATGGCTAATATTAATCCTAGGGATTTACGTGATGCTTTTGGCTCCTTCGCAACCGGAGTAACCGTGGTTACCGCCCTATGCAAAGTCGATTCTATTGTCGAAGTGCCAGTTGCAATGACAGCAAACAGTTTTTGTTCGGTATCTCTCGATCCGCCATTAGTGTTGTGGAGTATTGACAAAAAAGCAAAAAGCTTTGATGCCTTTTCTCAGTCTAGGCATTTTGCGGTGCATATTCTTCATGGCGGCCAAGAAGAACTATCGTCTATTTGCGCGACTCGTAATGCCGATAAATTTGCCAATGAAACCTGGAGATCAGGTATAGAGGGAGTGCCTATTCTCAATGACTACATTACCTGCTTTCAATGCTCCGTCGAGCATCAATATGACGGTGGTGACCATCAGATTATCGTCGGTCGAGTCTTGGAATTTGATAATAATGAGCGTGAGTCTCATACCAATCCGCTTCTGTTCTACCGCGGGAAATATACCAAAGTGGCGTGATGTTTATAAACAAACTACGCATTTAAATGATGTTAGATAGGGGTTCAAAAGATGCATACTGTAACTCAAGAAGTTTTAGATATTATTGCCAAAAATGCAGATCAGGGCCGAGTAGATCGCCAGATACCCGCAGAAAATATTCAGGTACTAAAAGATTGTGGATTCTTTGGTATGTTGTTACCGAAATCTGTCGGCGGATCGGAACATACTCCACAAGAATTTTTCCGGGATCACCTTGCTATAGCTAAAGCTGATATGAGCACTGCTTGGGCTTGCGGCATTGTTGCTGTGCATCCTTACCAAATTGCCCTAATGGACAAGCAAGCACAGGATGATGTCTTCGGCGAAGACCCAACAGCACTGGTTAGCAGTTCCTATAATCCGGTGGGCGCCAAAGTTGAGGTAGTCGACGGAGGCTTCATGGTCAGTGGTCGCTGGGGCTGGAGCTCTGGATCAGATCACTGTAGCTGGGCTCTTTTAGGCGGTATCATTCCCACTGAAGGATACAGAACATTTTTAATCCCTAGAGACAACTATGAGATCGAAGATACCTGGCATGTCATGGGGCTTCAGGCAACAGGCTCTAATGATGTGGTAATAACCACTCCTGTCTTCGTTCCAAATCATCGTACCCACAAGCAAATGGATGGTTTTAATTGTATACAAGACCAACCTAATCCAATGTATAAAATGCCATGGGCTCAAGTGTTTATTCGTGTTGTATGCACCCCCGCTATTGGTGCACTCAAACAAGGTTTAGAACTGTTTTTATCGGATAGAACTACAGCCAGTACAGATATGACTAAGCTGGCAGGTGATGTGGATACTCAATCAAGAATTGCAGCTGTTCGAAACATTATCGATGAATGCGAAACCATTATGTTTAAAAACTTTGACGAAATGGAAAGCAACAACTGGGAACCAACGATGGATCAACGTATCCTCTACCGTTATCAAGCCAGTTTGGTGATCGAAAAATGTATCAAGGGAATTGACACTCTCTTTGACGTGGCAGGAGGTCGGTCAGTTTATAATGGCCATGCACTTCAGCAAATTTGGAACGATATTCATATTGGTCGAGCGCATGTTGCCAATAGCCCTGCTATGTTCGCACGAAACTTGGGAGCCTCGTTACTGGGCGTTGAGAATTCTGACTTCTTTATCTAACTGAGTAAATATGTCATGGAGATAAACCCAGAAGGCAGCTACGCAAACTTAAGTAATGGAATGGATCTCCATTATCTGGAGTTCTGTTCCGATATTGATCAAGTAGGTACCGTGATATTTATTCATGGAAGCGGCCCTGGTGCCAGTGGTTGGAGTAATTTCAAAAATAACGTCGGTGCTTTTAGCCAAATGGGCTACAGGACAATCGTTATAGATGTTCCTGGGTATGGGCAAACTAGCAAACCCACAGATGCTATCTATAACCTAGATTTCTTTACTCAGTATTTAGATGAGTTTTTGGTCCATAAAAATATCAATCAAGCAATTCTAATAGGCAACTCTTTAGGTGGGGCAATCGCTATCGGCTATGCTTTGGACCACCCCGACAAGGTAAGTCACTTGATTCTTATGGCCACAGGAGGTGTAGAAGAAAGGGAAATATACTTCGCTACTGAAGGTATACAGGCAATGGTGAAGTATCCCATGGGTTCACCCGAATTCACTAAAGAGGTACTGGGAGATTTACTCAAATTATTGGTTTTTGACTCCAAGCATGTCACTCAAGAGCTCATTGATGAACGCTGGCAAATTCTGCAAATACAGAATGCTCAGGTATTAGCCTCCATGCAGATACCGAACCTTACTGATCGCTTACAAGAATTGAGTATTCCAATACTAGGATTTTGGGGCTATCAAGACAAATTCTGCCCAATCTCTGGGGCCCACACCATTATTAGTCATTGTAATGACGCGCGAATGAATATGTTGAGCCAATGTGGTCACTGGGTCATGATTGAGCATAGCGAATATTTCAACAAGCAGTGTCTCCAGTTTCTACGGGATAATTAGGATATCTGCCATGCCATTAGAGCACGACGTCATTCAATCTATTGCCCAAATTCTTTACAGCGCTATGAAGAATGGAACAACTATAGCCCCCTTAACAGATCAGTACCCTAACATCAGCGTGGATGACGCCTACCATATTTCAAAGCAGGTTCTGCAGCTTCGTATGGACAATGACAATGAGCTCGTGGTGGGTAAAAAGATTGGTGTTACTTCATCAGCTGTGCAAGATATGCTGGGAGTTTTTCAACCAGATTTTGGCTTTCTTACCCATACCATGGCCTATGCAGACCACGCCGATATTTGTATTAAAGGCAACCTGATTCAGCCCCGCGCAGAAGGTGAAATCGCCTTCAGACTGAAAACAGACCTCCAAGGCCCTGGGGTGACAGAGTTAGATGTTCTTAACGCGACGAAATGTATCATGCCTTGTTTTGAAATCGTCGATTCTAGAATTGAAGATTGGCGCATAAAGATTCAAGACACTATCTCAGACAATGCATCATGTGGTGTTTATGTACTTGGTGATACTGAAATTGACCCAACTGGATTAGATATGGCTAATCTAGAAATCAAAGTCTACAAAAACTCAACGCTTATTAGTGAAGGGAAAGGTTCCGCAGTTCAGGGTAATCCTCTGACTGCTGTTGCTTGGCTGGCCAACACCTTAGGTGCTTTTGACATTCCTTTTCTTGCAGGTGAAGTCATTCTTTCGGGCTCTTTAGTACCCTTAGAACCTGTGCAGAGAGGCGATAAAATGCATCTGGAACTTTCTGGTGCAGGAATAGAAACCTCCACAGCTAGCTGTATCTTTGTTTAGACAGATAGATAACCTAGGATATATATATGACACAAAAACTCAGAGCGCTAATAATCGGGCCTGGCAATATTGGAACAGATCTTCTAATGAAGGCTCTCCGCAGCGACTGGATAGAGCCAATTTGGATGGTTGGGATCGATGAATCTCCAGGCATTCAGCGAGCTAAGGACTATGGTCTTAAAGTATCGACTGAGGGTGTGGATGGCGTTCTTGATTTCATTGAGCAGGACAATATTAAGATCGCCTTTGATGCAACATCAGCCTATGCTCATGCTGAGAACTCCAAAAAACTGACCGCCAAAGGCGTCACTATGGTAGACCTAACTCCTGCAGCAATAGGGCCTTACTGTGTCCCGCCGGTAAACCTTGATCAATTGCTCAGAGACGGGCATGAGGGAAACGTTAATATGGTGACCTGTGGTGGCCAAGCGACTATACCTCTAGTGGCTGCCGTTACTCGTGTTCAGGCTGTTTCTTATGCTGAAATTGTAGCTACCGTAGCATCCGAGTCTGTGGGCATGGGTACCAGAGATAATATTGATGAATTCACCCGCACGACCTCCTCTGCTATTGAGAGTGTTGGCGGCGCAGACCAAGGAAAAGCCATTATCATTATTAATCCAGCACAACCGCCCTTGATTATGCGTGATACGGTGCACTGCTTAACCGTGAATGAACCCGATAAGGCTGCAATCACAGCCTCTTTTGAGGATATGATTACAGAGGTCCAGAAGTATGTGCCCGGCTATATCATGCTCAATACGCCGCTTTTTAATGGTAATAAAGTCACCATTACGGTTCAGGTCGAAGGCCTTGGTGATTTTTTGCCGAAATACTCAGGTAATCTAGACATTATGACTGCCGCAGGGCTGCGCACTGCTGAAATGTTAGCTCAGCAATCAATGTAATCATGCTACTAGTATCTAATTAAAAATAACGAGTATTTATATGAATCTTTCAGGTAAAAAAGTTGTTCTTCACGATATGTGTCTGCGCGATGGGATGCATCCAAAGCAACATCAAATAAGCCTTGAGCAAATGATCAATATATCAAGCTCACTTGATGCGGCCGGCGTGCCTCTCATTGAGGTGACCCATGGGGATGGTTTAGGTGGGGCTTCAGTTAATTATGGGTTTGGTGCCCATTCAGATGAAGAGTATATGACTGCAGTGGTAAAAACGGTTAAGCAAGCAAAAATTTCAGCATTGCTACTCCCTGGTATTGGAACCGTAGACCATTTGAGAATGGCTGCTGGTTGTGGAGTTACTACCATTAGAGTTGCAACTCACTGCACCGAGGCAAATGTATCCCGCCAGCATATTAATTTGGCCCAGCACATGGGTCTAGATACTGTTGGTTTTTTAATGATGGCCCACATGGTCTCGCCAGAAGAGCTATTAGAACAAGGTAAGCTCATGGAGTCCTATGGTGCTAATTGCATTTATTGCACTGATTCAGCTGGTTTCCTGTTACCCGATGATGTTACCGATCGGATCGGCTTGTTGCGCAGTGAATTACAAAAAGACACCCAAATCGGATTCCACGGCCACCATAATTTGGCCATGGGTGTTGCTAATTCCCTTGCCGCTATAGAAGCCGGAGCTGATCGTATTGATGGTTCTGCCGCGGGTCTTGGAGCTGGTGCAGGCAATACCCCTCTAGAGGTTATGGCTGCAGTGCTTGATCGTATGGGTGCCATCACTGGTGTTGATATATTTAAACTGATGGATACCGCTGAAGAAGACGTACTCCCCATCATGGATGAACCTGTTCGATTAGGTCGTGATGCCCTAGTCTTGGGATATGCTGGAGCCTACTCCTCGTTTTTGCTGTTTGCTAAACGTGCAGAGCAAAAATATGGGGTGCCCTCCCACCAAATTTTGCTGGAAATGGCACGTAGAAAAACGGTTGGCGGTCAAGAGGACTTGATCGAAGACATAGCCATTGAAATGGCGGCAAAAGCAAAGCACTAAAAGTTATTTTACCCAAGGTAAATCTCAGGCTATTCTTAGCTTGGCATTAGCAGATTTCTAACGATTATTTTCTTGCGTATTCTTAGAATATCGCCTTATATTACACATCATTGTTTACTAATTGGCTTTATTTTTTGTTACTCAGCCACGATTAACTGCAGGGATTACAATAATTTATGTTGAAATCATTAACCATTGTTGAATTCAGCAAACTTCTTGGCCACATCTATGATGGTCACATTGAAGAAGATCCCTATAGCAGTTTTTTGCAGAATGTGCGTGAAATTTTGTCATTAAACTTTGCCTCAATGACCCTTCGCGAGCCCATTGGGGATGATGGTGGATTACTGTTTATTTCCTGTGATATTCTCGAAAAAACCCTCATTGATGACCATGAAAATCCGTACACCGATAGATATTACACCTCTGACCTGATGTATAAATTGCCCTGGGGTAAGGCGGTTACTTTAGATGAGTGCATTTCATACAAATCCCTCGAGAGTAGCGACTTGTACACTATGTGTATGGCGCCAATAAACATTTATCACATGATGGGTCTAGATCTTCGCAACGCGAACGGCCAACGCTTTACTGTTAGGTTCTGCCGCCCAAAGTCCGCTGACAACTTCAACGAGTCAGAAAAGGCATTCATGACTGAAATAGGCCATCATATACAGAGAGCGGTCTCAAATGGCATGCAGGTCATTCAGCTGGACAGCGAGCGTAAACTTTTCTCTAAAACCATTTCTGGGCTGTCTATAGGAATTATTACTCTCGATGAAAGAGGCAAAGTTATTAACCAAAACCGAGCCGCAGAAGAGTTTCTCGCACACAAAGATGGTCTATATGTCATTAACGAACAGTTACACCTTGATAATACCGCTGATAAACAGAAACTCAATGACTACATTGCCGAAGTCATTGATGCTCAGCGGCAGCAAGAGGTACCACCGGTCAATGCCATGACGGTTGAGAGACCCTCAGGTGCCGTGCATCTGGAACTCCTCATCAAACCTCTTGCTGTTGATCAAACCGTAGAGTCGGCTAAGACGCCACATCTAATGATTTTTATCAGCGACCCTGCAAAGAAATATGAAATTGATATCAAGATGTTACGCTCGCTCTATAATTTGACTCGTGCTGAAGCGATGTTAGCTAAACACTTAGCCGCTGGGGAGACTCTAGATCAAAGCGCTAACAGTCTTGGTATAGCTCGCAACACCGCTCGAGCTCAGTTACGTTCAATTTTTGCTAAAACTGGTGCTACCCAGCAATCTATGTTGGTGAGTTTGATCCTGAAAAGTCTCGCAACATTCTCTTAATCAAAGGTAGACCTTGCTGCCAATATCTCAACTCGATCTTTGTCGAACGAAAGCGTGTACTAGAGAATAAACGGAATAATCGCCTTGCGCTCTGCGGGGTAGTTTTCGAAGTTTTTATGAAACCATTTATGGGTATAGCGTGCCCGAGGAATAAGATTTCCTGCGGTCATTGCAAGTACAAATACAGCCCCGAGGTTCCATGTCATTACAGCAAAACCAACAAAGGAGAGTATTTCACCGAAATATTGAGGACAGCTGACCCACTTAAACAATCCACCATAAGGTATCTTATAGCGCGGTTCATTTGGGGTAGGTTTTAATGAGCGCAAATTACGCAAAATAGTGTCCGAGTAAATATTAATTGAAAAGCCAATCAAGTAAATAAAGAGACCGCTGATAAAACGTGGGTCGCTGAACCAGCTTGTGGTGTATTGATCACTTAGTTCCGAGATATAAGCAGCATTGAAATACCCATGAAGCGACAGCGTTAGCCATCCCGCAATAACAACGTTTAGAGCAAATGAGGATTGTGAACCCGGTTGTACGCGCATCAGCAAAGGCGTAATGAGCGCACGATTGGCATAATGAATCATCCATACGCATAAAAAGAACAGCGGCACAGGTTCAAATGCGTTTCTCCCTGCCATGAACACTAGCGGAAAGACGAGTAACCCCGGAAATTCCATGACAATCCAGCCAACCTTAGAGCCTAGCTTTATGCCTTTACCGCGGCCGCCAAATCTGCCGCCATACTGAGCTGTTCCAAAAAAGCTACTCACTAAAACTAAGGCTGCATAAACGAAGCCTACAATAAGAAATGTGTCGTAAAAAACGTTACCGGTATACCATTGCATAACATGCTCTCTTAATAAACTGTTTGATGACTGATCTAGCCTAGGGTTGTGAGTCTCCCAAAGTTTAGAGCTAAGGATAATAGTTTGCGTCGTCCGTTCGGATTAGCGGGCGAGATTTCATGTTTACTAAAAATATAACAAAGGTCTCAATGCTCAAGCAATTTACATTTGCATGTTTGATTGGCCCCAAAAGGCACGCATCGAGTCGACTTTCCCCTCACTATCAAAGCGGAATATATCAATAATTTGAATCTTTATTGAGCCTGACCCTAAGTCTGCGGTGATCTCAAATGGAAAAGCTACCTCATCCCCTGAAACTCTAATATCACCCGTTAGTTTAGCCTCAGTTACCGCAGTTACCGCATGTTCATAGAATGCTTTAATCGCATCACCTCCACGCAAAATATCGCTACCTACTGGATCCTCAACGGTGGCATTATCTGAATATAGTGAAACAATCGTCTGGTAGTCAGAGTTAACTAAGCAAGAAAGGTAAGTATTGACCGCTTTTAGGGCCTTTTGGTGTTCAATCATCTCAGCCTCGCACAAGGTATTTGAGTAATCACTGTTTTAGGTGGCCTTATCGGACGACAACACCCTACACTATTAGATTAGTTTATTGGGGTAGAATCACTTAATCATCATTCAACAAGACTATAAATAGAGTGACATGATGTTTTCGTAATGCAAAAAAAGGAGGCTTGCGAAAGCCTCCTAAAGTTTAGGGTCAGATGTAGCTCATATGAGACACACCATTCCGGAACGATGTGATTATTGTTCAAATGAGCATCAGCACCAATAGTAGAGAAAGCCATTACTGGCCTGATACTTTAACACTAGCCTAAAAAACCGAGCCTCGCTAACCAATATTACATTAATTTAAACAGACTCTTAGCCACCAATACCATGGTGTATTAGAGCGATTTTGATGCAATTTCGTAAATATCTTTAACTAGATTGGGCTCATCTGCGATTCTCTGTAACTGTTCACGCATTAATTCCCGCTGAGGTGCATCAAATTTCTTCCAGCGCGTTAATGGCGTTACTAATCGCGCCGCGACTTGAGGATTAGCCTGATTAAGCGTGAGTATTTGATCACTTAAGAAGCGGTATCCGGAGCCATTTTTAGAGTGAAAGTTGATTAAATTAGCGGCACAGAACCCTCCGATTAGACTTCTCACTTTATTTGGATTACTCATTGTGAATGCTGAATGTTCCATTAGCACTTCTACCCGGCCAAGCCCACCCTGTTGACTGTTAGCTGCCTGAATCTGCAACCATAGATTCATGACCAACGGCTCATCACGGTACTCCTTTTCAAACTCTCTTAATGCTTGAGATGCATAGTCTGAGGCAGCTGGACAATTCACCAAGGCAGCTAGAGCAACTGATTTATCAGTCATATTGTCTGCTTGCTGAAATTGCTCCCAAGCCAGCTCTATCCCACTGGTGCCGACCAACATGAGGTAGCCCAATACCGCGTTTTTTAGGCTGCGATGGCCAATTTGGTCAGCATTCGGAGCATAATCTCGGCAAGTGTTGTGAGTTTCGTAGACACTCAGCAATTGACTCTCTAGCGCGCCGGCCAATGCGGTGCGAACAAAGTTTCTGGCATCATGAATTGCCTCAGGGTTAATCACCTCCGCTAATTCATAGAGCAATGCCTCAGGAGGCAGCTGCAACATTAGAGCAACCATCGCAGGATCGAGAGAGCCATCCTCTAACAACCTTCTAAAGGCGTCGATGAGATGCCCATCCAGAGACAATTCCTTATTCTTTAAACTATCATCAGCTAATTGTTTTAGTACACCCAAACTTAGGGCCTGACATGCATCCCATCGATTAAAACCATCGGAGTCATTTGCCATCAGATGAGCTAGCTCATCAACTGTGTATGGGTAATCTAGTTTAACAGGGGCAGACAATCCCCGTAATAGAGAGGGAACGGGCTCGGAGCTTACATTGGGAATAATTACGCTGTCCTCTGCTTCTGTTAGCTCAAGCACTATCTCTGTGTCACCCTCACTGTTTAATACAAGATCGTTACCATCAGCGCCGACTAGTCCAAGTTTGACTGGTAATACAAATGGTTTTTTATTCTTCTGCCCTGGGGTGTCTGGACAGCTTTGCTTGAAACTAAGAGTATATGTATGAGCTTTCTCATCAAAAGATGACCGCACCTCCAACAAAGGTGTGCCAGATTGCCTATACCAAAGTCTAAACTGAGACAAATCCCGCCCACTGGCATCTTCCATCGCCACCACAAAATCTTCCACTGTTACTGCCTGACCATCATGGCGCTCAAAGTAAAGGTCACTCCCCTTTCGGAAAGTTTCTGGACCTAGCAAACTGTGATACATGCGAACGACTTCAGATCCTTTTTCATAGACTGTCAGAGTATAAAAGTTATTAATTTCCATGTAGGACTCAGGCTGGACCGAGTGAGCCATAGGACCAGCATCTTCAGCAAACTGATGAGTTCGAAGGTAGGCGACATCTTCGATTCGTTTCACGGTTGCTGAATTCATATCAGAGGAAAATTGAGAATCACGGAATACAGTAAAACCCTCCTTCAGACTTAGCTGAAACCAGTCCCGGCAGGTTACTCTATTACCTGACCAATTATGAAAATACTCATGGGCAACTATGCCTTCAACTCGCTGAAAAGCCGCGTCCGTGCTTGTCTTTGGATTCACGAGAACTGCAGAGGTATTAAAAATATTGAGTCCTTTGTTCTCCATGGCTCCCATATTAAAGTCATCTACCGCAACGATCATAAAGATATCAAGATCATATTCTCGCCCATAGACCTCCTCATCCCAGCGCATAGATTTTTTCAAGGACAGCATGGCGTGATCACATTTATCGAGGTCTTTTTCTTCAACAAAGATTTCGAGCTGAACTTCACGCCCGGAACAGGTTTCAAAAGTATCCTGAACAACACTTAGAGTGCCGGCCACCAGAGCAAACAAGTACGCTGGCTTCTTAAAAGGATCATGCCAGGTCACAAAATGTCTATCTTCATCCATAGCTCCCCGCTCTACTGGGTTACCATTTGAAAGAAGAACCGGATACTGCTCTCTATTTGCGATTACCTTAGTCGTGAATTCAGACATAACATCAGGCCGGTCTAGATAGTAGGTAATATCTCTAAAGCCCTCAGCTTCACATTGGGTGCAATACATAGTGCGAGAGCGATAAAGACCCATCATGGTAGTATTTAACTGCGGCTTGATGATGACCTCGGTTGTTATCACACAGGCATCGGGAACATCAAAGATCGTTAACGAATCAGGTTCTTTAAGATAGCCAGCGGGATCCAATTGTTGGCCATTGACCTTTACCCACTGAAGATCAAGCTTGGAACTACCATCTAGTACTAGATGCTTGGACTGATCTTTGCTAGAGGGATTACGCAAAACAGATAGCTCTGTGACCACGCTGGTTTGATCGTCGCCAAGATCAAATACAAGGTTCGTCTTTTCGATCAAAAATACTGCAACTTGGTAATCTTTGAGGTAAATCGTTTGAGGTACCGCATCTTTCATGTGAATTTTCCTTAGGGGTACTAATTAAGCCTCGACGCTAAATTCAACGTTGTAGGCTGTGTATTTTCGGATGTTAATTACACCTGTATCAAGAATCAAATACTGGCCTTTAATACCCTGCAGAACACCCTCCATCAAGGGCTGTTTATCCAAATTGAAGCTTTTAACTTTCTCGGGAAATTGCTCTACGGGAAATGCTATTTCAGTGGTCAATTCTTGATCGAGAAACTGCATCCCCTGTAATCCGTATTGATCTGACAATTTCTGAAGGTCTAGCCGACACTTCTGTAATAAATCATCTCTAACCGACGGTAAGTTAAGATCATCGTTATTGCCCTTCAGCATTCGCTGCCATTGCGTTTTATCGGCAACATGCTGGCGCAAACGATCTTCAATCAAACCCGCATGACGCCTGTTAGTGACTCTAAAGATAGGCAGTCCCTGCGTTGCCCCTTGATCAATCCATCGAGTAGGCAATTGATCTCCACGGGTAATACCAACCTTAACACCCGAGGTGTTGGACAAATAAATATAATGATCAGTAAAGCAGTATTTTTCTCCCCAATCAGGGTCTCGGCAGGTACCCGCATGAAAGTGGCATTTCTCAGGACTCATAATGCATGTATCACACTGAGGTAATTTAATGAAGCAGGGATAGCAATAGCCCTGACTAAAGCTCTTCTTGGATCGTCGTCCGCAGTGGATACAATGAATATCGCCGAGATGTTCTAGGGAAATAGAATGGCCAATAAATTGATTTAGTGGCACTCGCTCTTCGTCAAGGGGCAGTTGATATTCAACGTGTCCCTCCGGGGAAATGTTCGCCTCCATTTTGAGTAGATGACCAGATTTTTTGAAACTCATCAATTTTTCCATGATAGTGGCTGCACCTCATCAATTACCTCGCAAGGTTCGACTTTGGGAGGCACATAACCTGTTCGCTGATCCTTGGGCATTGATTCTTCATAGGTAATAATCGCCTGCATACACAGGATTTTTTGTTCCTCAGTTAGGCTCCTTCCATCAGGCCATTTACCAATCTCAACCCCACGTTTTAGACCTTCATAGATATCTGGGGTGATACCGTCAACGAGTTGCTTAAAGTTCATGCTTTCTCCTGAATCTTGCCACGACTCCAAAAATAAACCCAAGGACCATGCCAAAAATAAGCCCCCCTAAATGTGCAGCATTAGCGATACCAACACCTAGCAATAAGGTCAACACGGGTGTCATGCAAAGTATTAACCAACCGATCATAAAGCCAACAATACCGTTTGGCAGTGCTGTTAGTGAGTGAGGTACTATTTTGTGTGCAATCCAGATATAACCTAGTAGCGCATAAACCACGCCAGACATCCCACCAAAATTTGCTGCTCCAGACCACCAAAATTGCGCCATATTGGAAACTAAACCTGAAATTAAAACAAGTAGAGTCAGGTGGATTGGCCCACATAGCCGCTCAAGGCGAGAGCCAAGCATAGATAACCAAAGACTGTTAAAGATAAAATGTACTATGCCGAAATGAAGAAATATAGGTGTAATGAGACGCCAGAACGGTTCGCCATTAAGTCCAGCAAAACTGAAGTAGCGAGCCGCAGTCGGGTAACTAAAACTGACTAACATTCCGCCCATAGCGCTTAAAACTATCAACCCAGTAACTACAGGATGCTGTTTAGCGGCGACATACCAATTAGGATTTTGGGACATAAAGCAAGTAGTATCCGTTAAAAATAAATCTAATCGTTTGCGGTTTTTACGCCTAAACGACTTCCCCAGCCTAATTTTGAGCGACAAACACTATAAAAATTATGGTCCTTGGGGTGAATCAACAAAATGTCATTGGCATGGCGGGCAATCTTTATCAAATCGCCTGGTTGAGTGACAATGTCATTATGTCCATCGCAAGTCAGAACTGGCTGTAATTCATTACGTGTACTCACTCTCAACTCAATTTGCGCACCTCCATGAAGGGCAATGGGTCTACTATTAAGCGTATGGGGGTTAAGTGGTACAACCACCATGGCATCAAGCTCAGGAAACAGTAAAGGACCTCCGGCTGACAGCGCATACGCCGTTGAACCAGTCGGAGTTGCTACGATCAAACCATCTGAACGTTGACTGTAAACAAACTCACCATCCACATAGAGTTCAAAGGTCATCATTCTAACTGACATGCCGGGGTGCATAGCTATGTCATTAACTGCTGTTCCACTTCCAATAACTTCGCCATCGCGGGTTATCGTTGTCTCAAGCATAGACCGTCGGCTTTGCACGTAATCACCTGAAAGTACTGTGGAGACACGTGCTTCGATCTCATCTGGAGAGATATCTGTTAAAAATCCCAGACGACCACGGTTTATTCCCAACAGAGGCACGCCAATAGATGCCATTTTACGGCTGGCACTGAGCATACTGCCATCACCGCCTACCACAATACCTAAATCAATAGCCCCCGCAAACTCTGACGTATGCAGTGTCTGCTTAACAGCCCAGTCAACGATATCCGCTGTACCTTTCTCATAGATGACATCACGTCCCTGGCTTACGAGGAACATCTCAAGCTTACGCAGAGAATCCTTGACCTCAGGTAGATCCAGGTTTCCAAACAAGCCTATTCGTTGAAAATGAGCCATCTGAACTAATCCATTGCAATTTCTATTAATTATACAGTCTCATCGAATAATTCTCTTAATTTCTTGCAAACTTCACTTCAACTTAGCTATCAATAATTAGTTAAATCAAATCAATTATTTAGTATTGAACGAAACAATTTAATGCATAATGCTCATAAAAATAATGGTTACCATTCAGAGACACTAGCATGACAAAAGAAACATCTAAAGCAATCGTGCTAATAGGTATGCCGAGCGCTGGAAAAAGTACTATTGGCATGCTTTTGGCACAATCTCTTGGATTAGACTTTATCGATACTGATAGAAGTATAGAAAAGTATGTAAACTGCAATCTCCAAAAGTATATCGATGAAAATGGTTACCACTCTTTAAGAGCTGCTGAAGAGAAAGTACTACTCAAGGAAGACATTTCCGCAAAAGTTGTCGCAACAGGTGGTAGCGCCGTATATTCAGATGCTGGCATGGCTCACTTAAAGTCTCAAGGATTGGTGATATTTCTGGATCTGCCTAAAGACCAATTGGAAAAGCGAATCACTAATTTTACCACCCGAGGCATTGCCCGGCGCCCTAATCAAAGCTTCTCAAGTCTATTCGATGAGCGCAGAGAACTCTATTTACGCTATGCCGATGTCCAAGTTAACTGCGTTGATTTAGACATAAATGGCCTTCTGAGCCGTCTAGTCGCGATTTCAACACCCTATTTAGATGTTCACATGGACTAGACTTCCACGACAGAGTTTTACTCCAAGACCGTCAGTAACGATTGAGTTAAGTGATCTATATTATTCGAATTGACTCCCGCTAGATTGATTCGCGTGGAAGACACTATATATATACCAAACTCACTGCGTAACCGTTCCAGTTGAGGGGTAGTAATACCGAGAAATGAAAACATACCATTCTGTCGTTTGATATGACTAAAATCCATTCCAGCGGCATTGTTTTCAAGACTATCACAAAGTAGGTTCCGCATAGACTTTATGCGTAGCCTAACCTCCTCTAGTTCAGTCTCCCACTGGCTGCGAAGTTGAGTGTCGCCTAATACCATTGACACAAGAAGCGCACCATGTGCCGGAGGCATTGAATAGATAGATCGCGCCGTCGACATTGCCTGGCTGATCACAATATCAGCTTGTTCGGACGTTTCCGCAACAAAGGTGATAGAACCCGTACGTTCGCGATATAAACCAAAATTTTTGGAGCAGGAAGAAGCGATAATTACCTCAGGTAATCTTTCAGCCATCATGCGCATTCCATAAGCATCTTGCTCAAGACCGTTACCAAGGCCTTGGTAGGCTGTGTCGATAAAGGGTATAAAACCACGCTCCAGCGCCAAGTCAGCAATATAATCCCACTGTTCATTCGTTAAATCCGCGCCCGTTGGATTATGGCAACAGCCGTGTAACAGCACCAAATCACCCGCCGGGACCTGCTGCAGAGTCTCCATCATTTTTTCAGTATTAACTTGACGAGCATCCATGTCGTAATAAGGGTACTGCTTTATGTCAAATCCAGCACCCCCGAGTAACGGAATATGATTTGGCCAAGTTGGAATCCCTACCCATAATTTAGATTCAGGTCTTGCTCGTCGAATGACTTCCGCACCAACGCGCAAAGCACCAGAGCCACCGGGTGCTTGAATACTTCTCACCCGCCCACAACTGAGTGTGTTGTGGTCTTTTCCCAGCAATAATTCCATCATCCGATGATTGTAATCAGGATCTCCCGCCATTCCTTGATAGGACTTAGTTGTCTCCAACTCCATTAGGCGAGATTCTGCCTCTTTAACCGATGCCATGACCGGAGTATGACCTCGATCATCCTGGTAAACCCCGACGCCAAGATCAATTTTATCAGCACGATTGTCAGCTTTAAAGGCAACCATTAATCCAAGAATTGGGTCAATAGCGACTGGTTTTAAGTTTTCAAACATTAGAGCTTCCTAGAGATGTGTGTTCCTTTTGAGAATTCTACTATGATATGACGCATTTGTTCAGTTGTTATTAAGAAAATTCGACACTTTGGCATTAAATTCACCGGGTTTTTCAGCGTGTAGCCAATGTCCAGCCTGTGAAATTACATACAACTCACTATTGGGGAAAAGAGCCTGCATAATTGGTTGATGCTTAGTCTGAATATAAGCTGAAGTCTCGCCCTTTAAAAATAAACTCGGCCCTTGATAAGGATCACCCTCTGGAGCAGCGACAAGACTCGTTCCGTAGTTCTCAGAAATGGCAGCCATATTTAACTTTAAGGTATAGCGGCCTTCTTTATTGCGATGTAAGTTCTTCAACAAAAAAGCTCGAGTTTGTGGTTCTTGTACATAATCTGCAACGATACCATTAGCTTGCTGACGGCTCCCAACGTTGGTTTTTGACAATGTATTTAGTGCATCAAGAGCGGAATCTTGTCTCGGGACATAGGCTACTGGAGAAATGTCGGCAACAACCAGCTTGCTTAC
>Ga0207964_1000035_pt1 | contig 56020 bp, 54 predicted proteins | sample Knorr_S23_td_250_FD_185608 | JGI IMG/M metagenome (GOLD analysis project Ga0207964, IMG submission 185608) | Marine microbial communities from Southern Atlantic Ocean transect - Knorr_S23_td_250_ad_251m_LV_A (SPAdes) (version 2) | ecosystem: Environmental > Aquatic > Marine > Oceanic | place...
GTTCCAGATAGGCCTTTCCGGCTTCGGTGAGAGACAGTCTCCGGGTAGTCCTATTCAGCAGCCGGACCCCGAGATCGTCTTCCAACGCGTTGATTTGCCGCGAAACGCTGGCGGGAGAGAGGCCAGATTGGCGACCGGCACCCGACAGGCTACCGATCTGCACAACGCTCAGAAAGAGTTGCATTGTCTTGACTTGGTCCATTATTGTTTCGGATACCGTAAAGGTGATTGTCGAATATTAAGCATTATGTTCAAAATTAAAAGGTAATACAATCCTTGCCGAACTTAAGTAGTGATCGCGTTGTTGCGAGCTCACTCGTGAGGAGGAAGAAGATGTCAGAAGCAGCAGAATTTCGGGCCGATACTCGCGCCTGGCTACAGGAAAACTGTCCCCCGGGCGCCCGTGGTAATGGCGTCATACCTTGGGGTAGCAGCAAAATCGAGCTGCCCACAGACAGCCGTGTTTGGCTAGAAAATATGGCAAACAAGGGGTGGACCGTGCCTACCTGGCCAAAGGAATACGGCGGTGCTGCGCTCGATTCAGCCCAATATCTGATCCTCTTGGAAGAATTGCGACGCATTAACGCACGCGCGCCTCTGACAGGCCGAGGCGTCTACTATATCGGTCCCACCATTCTGGAATTCGGCACAGATGAGCAAAAAGCACGATGGTTGCCTGGGATGGCCAGAGGCGACGGTGGCTGGTGCATGGGCTACTCTGAGCCAGGTGCCGGCTCCGACTTAGCTAGCCTCAGCACGAAGGCTGTGCGTGAAGGTGATCAGTACATTATCAACGGTCGCAAAACCTGGACATCTGAGGCCATGTACGGCGACTACATCTTCGCTCTGGCGCGGACAGACAGCACTGTAGCAAAACATGATGGCATTAGTCTCATCCTTATCGACATGAATCAACCCGGCGTACAGGTGCAGCCTATTCGACTGATCAGCGGAGACAGTCCGTTCTGCGAAACGCTGTTCGAAGATGCGACCGCCAGAGTCAGCGACATTATCGGGCCAGTCAATGGAGGATGGACAGTGGGCAAGCGGCTCTTGCAGTACGAACGCTCCATGCATGCTGGCATCAATATCTCGGGCACCCAGGGGCGAGTAGTCGATACCCCGCTGTCGGAAATATTCAGCGGCTTGCTACCCACGGCCGATGGTTCAAGTCGTATCCTAGATAACGATCAACGCTCGACGCTTCTCAACTGGCAGATGCGGCACCGAACATACGAAATAACCCAGCGGCGCGCGATCGAAGAAACACAAGCTCGCGCGCCAGGTTTTACATCGTCAGTATTAAAACTCATCGGGACACGGCTAAAGCAAGAGCGCGACGAATTGCATTTGGCAGCCCTGGGTTTTGACGGCCTCGGTTGGGAAGGCGAAGATATCCCGAAGGAAGCACTTAAACACACACGCACCTGGCTGCAAAACAAATCGTTAACGATTGCCGGTGGTACCGCTGAGATTCAACTCAACATTATCGCGAAACGTGTTCTGGGTTTACCGGATGCATAAGCGAGCACAATAGGCTTTAAAAATTTTCTATCTTCACTTGAGGCCACCGCGGCGAGAAGAATAGACGGAAAAAAGAAGGGATAAAAATGACTGAGAATATGACTGAGATAAAAAATATTGCGAACATCGACTCGCACCTCGACTATCAGGTGATTGTTATCGGGGCGGGCTTGTCAGGCATATACCAGATTAAGCGCTTGGCTGATCTCGGCATTCGCGCGACTGTGCTTGAATCCAACGCCGATCTTGGCGGCACCTGGTACAACAATCGTTATCCCGGTGCGCGATTTGATTCAGAAAGTTATACCTACGGCTATTCATTTTCACAGGAGGTGCTCGACGAGTGGCACTGGACCGAAAAATTCTCACCGCAGTCTCAGACCTTGTCCTATCTAAATTTTGTAGCCGACAAATTTGAGCTACGTCGACATATGCAGTTTGGTTGCCAGGTCAATTCTATGGTGTTCGACGAGGACACCGACACCTGGACCATTAGTCTCGAAGATGGACGCGAACTGACGACCCGTTTCGTTATCACTGCGCTGGGAACCTTGTCGACGCCATCGCTACCGAAATTCGAAGGAATGGAGAGTTTCAAGGGTGCATCATTTCATGCTTCTAATTGGCCCCACGAGACTCTTGACCTAAAGGGTAAGCGCGTTGCTGTCATTGGTGCCGGGGCAACGGCAATTCAATTGATACCAGAGGTGGCCAAAGCGGCGGAACAACTAACCGTCTTCCAGCGTCGTCCAAACTGGGCGGCGCCATTGAACAACGCGCCGATCTCAGAGTCTGAGATGGCAGAGATACGGGAGCGCTACGACGATATTTTCGATACTTGCGCGCGCAGTCCCGGCGGATTTGCACATATGCCCGACAGCCGTAGCTTTTATGACGTGAGCCCAGAGGAGCGGCGCGAAATGTGGGACCGGCTCTATGACGAGCCGGGCTTTGGCATTTGGTTGCAAAATTTTATGGAGATATTCGTTGATGAAAAGGCGAACGCGGAAATCTCCGATTACATCGCCGAACGTATTCGCCAACGTGTGACGGACCCTGCGATTGCCGAGCGATTGATTCCAAAAGACCACGGCTTCGGTGTCCAGCGATTACCCCTTGAGACCGGTTATTTCGAAACCTTTAACCGCCACAATGTTGAACTGGTAAATGCAACTGAGACGCCAATTGTTCGACTTACGCCAACCGGTATCGAAACCAGCGAGGAGTCATTCGAGTTTGACGTTATCGTTTATGCTACAGGATTTGATTCATTCACCGGGGCCTTCGATAAGATCGACATCCGCGGGACGAACGGCGAGCGGCTAAGCGATAAGTGGACCGCGGGCCCTGTGACATATCTTGGCCTTATGACCAAAGGATTTCCAAATTTTCTCATGCTGATGGGGCCGCAGACCCCGGCGGCGAACTTCCCGCGCAGCGCCGAAATCAACGTTGACTGGGTAACACCTTTCCTAGAGCATGTTTGGGCAAACGGCTACCAACACTTCGATGCTGGAGAAGCAGCAGAAGCGGGATGGTTTGAGCACGTCAAAGAAATGTATGAAGGCTTGTTACTACGCAACGCCAAGAGCTTTTTCACCGGTTACAACTCGAACATCGAAGGTCACGAATACGGCAAGATAAGGTATAACATCTACAACGGCGGTGTGCCGTTATATGCCGAGACGCTAAGCGAGATATCGGACAACAACTATGACGGCATTCAGTTCAAGTGAGTAGCCGGCATTGATCCTCAACAATTAAGTGTCGTGCGACAAAGTGCGCAATAAGAATAACGTGGAGATAATGATGAGTTTAGACAACAAGATAGTACTGGTAACCGGTGGCGCGAGCGGTATTGGACGAGCAACCGTCAACCGTATGGCCAAAGATGGTGCACATGTCGTCGTTGCGGACAGACAAGTCGAGCTTAGCCACGAGGTTGTGACTGAGGTAAAACAAGCGGGCGGAAGCGCTGAAGTGTGCGAGCTTGATGTTGCACAAGAAGGGGCGGCAGCGGTTGCTATCAAGGCAATTGTATCCAAACACGGTCGCTTGGATTGCGCTTTTAACAATGCGGGCATTACAGGAGCAATGGTCGAACTGCTTGACATTGATCCAAAGGACTGGGCCCGGGTACTTTCTGTCAACCTAACGGGTGTGTTTAGTTGCATACAAGCGGAGATCGCGCAAATGGTTGGCCAGGAATCTGGCGGCAGCATCGTCAATACTGCTTCTATCTGCGGATTGGTAGCCTTGCCGTACGCGACCGCGTATAACGCGGCCAAACATGGTGTAATAGGTTTGACGAAATCAGCGGCGGTTGAATACGGACCACAAAACATACGTGTCAATGCAGTTTGCCCAGGTTTTATTGATACGCCAATGCTCGCGGGTGCCGCGGGTGCGGACCAAGAGGTCCTAGATGGCATCATCAGTCAACTGCCAATACGCCGTGTTGCCGGTCCAGGTGAAGTTGCGGATGTGGTGGCGTGGTTACTGTCGGATCAGGCGAGCTACGTGACGGGCATAGCGATGCCAATTGATGGTGGTTGGACTGCCCAGTAGGTGCGCCATCACAATCGGTTAAATAGTTTTGACTGTTAATATTACCAACGAAGGAGAATTAGATGGCTGCCAATACAGGTCAAACAGGGCCCAGTGATCTCTGGTTAGCAACGTTGCAAGAAGAGGTAATTGAGCCCGCGCTACCCATTATTGATCCTCATCACCATTTATGGGTACGCGACGACTATACCTACTTAATGCCAGAGCTTAGCGCTGATCTTGCCAGTGGGCATAACATCGTGGCCACGGTTTATGCTGAGTGCCATTCGATGTATCGCAGAGACGGCGTCCAAGAGAAGCGCTCGTTGGGCGAAACGGAGTTTGTTCGAGGGCAGGCGGCGATGAGCGCCAGTGGCGAGTTCGGTACCGTTCGAGCTTGCGATGTGATGTTCGGCAACGTTGACCTCACTTTAGGCGGTGCTGTTGAGCCAATACTCGAGCAACACATTGAGGCGTCCGGCGGCCGCTTCCGAGGGGTCAGACTTTCCTCCTGCTGGAACGCCGACGACAGAGTTGGCAACTTTGCCGCGCATCCTCAGCTATTGTTAGACCCGCGTGTCAATGAAGCGGTCGCGGTAATTAACCGCCTGGGATTGTCACTGGATTGTTGGCTTTATCACCCTCAACTAGATGAAGTTGCACAGCTTGCAGATACTTTCCCAGAGTTGACGATCATTCTCAATCATGTCGGATGCCCAATTCTAGGCGGTCCCTACCGGGGTAAAACTGATGAGGTTTTTGAACAATGGAAGGCCTCCATTGTTCGTGTTAGCAAGCGTGACAACGTGTTTGTAAAACTCGGAGCAATGCCGATCCGCATGCCGAGCTACGACGGCGACCGCACTGTGCCACCAGGTTCAGCGGAGGTAGCTGCAGCTTGGCGCCCTTGGATGGAGACATGCATCGATGCCTTTGGCCCTGCGCGATCTATGTATGAATCAAACTTTCCGGTGCAAAAACGTTGGTGCAGTTATCAGGTCGTGTGGAACGCATTCAAGCGCATCTCAGCGGGAGCATCGGCGGCTGAGAAGACTGACTTATTTTCTGGCGCGGCAGCACGGGCATATCGTATCGAGAATGTCCTATGAGCTTGGCGAGTTCTAATTAGACCAGACCGCTGTGCAGCACCTACTCGGCAAAGTAATTCGTACAATTTGATACTAGTAATCCAAGGAAAACCTATTATGCAAACAACTATTGGTGATGTCAGCGTAAGCTTAAACCAGCATGTCGCGGTGGTAGAAATTCAGCGCCCGCCGCACAATTTTTTTGATGTGGCGTTAATAAAAAATCTGGTCGAAGCTTTTCAAAGCCTAGATGACAACCCGGAATGTAGGGCTATTGTGTTGGCATCTGCGGGCAAGTCTTTTTGTGCTGGTGCAGATTTTTCGTCCAAACCTTCGGCACAGGATGTCGGTGATCCAGATGCGCCCAGCCCTTTATATGCCGAGGCAGCGCGATTGTTCGATTGTAAAAAGCCTGTCGTTGGCGCAATCCATGGGGCCGCCATTGGGGGTGGGTTCGGCCTGGCGATGGTACCTGATTTTCGGGTGAGTTGTGCCCAAGCCAGCTTTTCAGCCAATTTCGTTAAGTTAGGCTTTCATCCCGGCTTTGCCTTAACCGTGACTCTACCTGAGCTTATTGGTCAACAAAACGCTAAGCGAATGTTTTATACCGGTTGCCGGATTAAGGGTGAGCAAGCTTTGCAGTGGGGCTTGGTTGATGAATTGGTGCCGCAAGATCAAGTGCGTGAAAAAGCCATCGCATTCGCCCAGGAGATTGCCGTTAACGCTCCTCTGGCAGTGCTGTCTGTGCGCGCCACAATGCGCCAAGGTTTGGTTGAAAAGATAACCCAAGGCACAGATCACGAAGGCAGAGAGCAGCAGTGGCTGGGCAACACTGAAGATTTTAGGGAAGGTATAAAAGCCGTGTCTGAACGACGCCCGGGCAATTTCATCGGCCGTTAAGTAACCCGATCATCAATACCGCAAGTTTGAGAAAAAGCAGCATTGCTTAAAGTATAATTATTGTCCAATACACCGATGGTGTAATGATACTGGCCCAGGTAAAGCGCGGAGGCATGGAGGAGTACAGCTTTAATGGATAGATCTTAACGAATAGATCTCATGACTCCAATAGCGAGATTGTGATAAAGCTTTTTAAAGAATAGTTATTTCAAAATAATACGACTTTTATAGATTTGAATGCAAGATTAGGAGCAACTCAGTTATGCCGTTGGTACTAAACGAAGAACAAAATATGTTGAAGGATGCAACAAAAGATTTCTGCACCAATAACACACCTATTACGCAGCTCCGTCGCTTGCGTGATGATAAAAGTGAGCTGGGTTTTGATTCAGCGACCTGGCAACAAATGGTAGAATTGGGTTGGGCTGGTATTACAATCCCTGAAGACTTTGGTGGCTTAGGATTTGGTTATTTAGGTATGGGTGTTGTGATGGAAGAATGTGGCCGTACTCTGGCTGCATCGCCATTGTTTAGTACTGCTGTATTAGGTGCCAGTGCGATATTGCACGCTGGCAGTGAAACCCAAAAGAGTGAGTTGTTACCCCAGATTGCTGGTGGTGAATTGTTGTTGGCTCTAGCTCTGGAAGAAACGCCGCATCACAACCCGTATGGATCTAACGCCAGGGCAGAGAAATCAGACGCTGGCTACAAGGTGACGGGGTCCAAGAAATTTGTCCTAGATGGACATGTTGCTAATAAAATTGTTGTTGTTACCAGAACTTCTGGCAGTAGCGGTGACCGTGACGGATTAACCTTTGTATTGGTAGACAGTGATGCACCAGGTGTCAGTGTTACCCGAACGGTTATGGTTGATAGCCGTAACGCTTCGAACATCGAGTTTGAAGGTGCAGTAGGCGCGTTACTTGGAGAAGTAGGCAAGGCAGCCGATGTGCTGGACAAGGTTCTTGATACGGGTCGAATTCTGCTATCTGCAGAAATGTTAGGCGGTGTTGAGGAATGTTTTGAAAGAACAGTTGAATATCTAAAGGTTCGTGAGCAGTTTGGTGTACCTGTCGGTTCGTTTCAGGGACTGAAACACCGTGCTTCGGAAATGTTCTGTGAAGTTGAACTGGCAAAATCTGTAGTAATGGAAGCGTTATCTGCTCTGGATGATGATTCCGACCAGATTGCGGAATTAGCCAGCTTGGCTAAAGCCACACTTAACGATATTTATCATCTGGTGAGTAGCGAAGGTGTTCAGATGCATGGCGGTATTGGCATGACTGACGAATATGAGATTGGTTTCTTTTTGAAACGATCCAGGGTTTGCGAGCATGCATTAGGTAATAGCGCATTCCACCGTGATCGCTACGGGGTAACTCAGGGTTATTAAGACTATTTGAAAGTAGGAAAGTGCGCTGAAATGATGGGGCGTAAGCCTGACAACGACAAAGAATTAGATGAATAGACCACACACATAAAAATAAGGAAGCTAATATGCAACGAAGCGATGCCGCGAAATGGTTGGCTTTAGTGATGGAAGAGATCATTGAGCCAGAACGAAAAATCATTGATACCCATCATCACCTGTGGACGGTACCAACGCCGTGGGGCCGTTACGAGTTGGCTGATCTGTGGGCTGATACCCAATCCGGGTCGGGTGGTCATCACCATATTGAGAAGACGGTGTTCATCGACTGCCACTCTAACTACCGGCAAGAGGGGGAGATAGCATTGCGCCCCGTCGGTGAGACTGAGTATGTGGTGCAAGTGGCTGAAGCAAGTAGGGCCGACGCTGACAAACCCACCATTGCTGCTATCGTGAGTCACGCTGATATGGCGCTGGGGGAGGCCGTAGAGGAGGTCTTGCTGGCTCATGAAGAAGCGGGCCAAGGGTTGTTCAAAGGTATTCGTCATATGGGCCCTGCCGATACCACGGGTACCTTGTCTAATCCTGGCGGTACCGGACCCTGTCCTTATTCAGGAGAGGACTTCAAGGTAGGTGTTCGTACCCTTGGGCGCATGGGTTATAGCTTTGATGCTTGGCACTTCTTCCTGCAGAATCCGGACTTTCTTGAGTTGGCGCGTGCGGTCCCCGAGACCACAATGGTGCTGAACCATTTCGGCTCTCCGCTTGGAGTGGGTGCCTATGCTGGCAAGCAAGATGAAATTTTTGCTCAATGGCAGCGCGATATCAAACGGCTAGCTGATTGTCCTAACGTCGTCGCCAAATTGGGCGGGTTAGCCATGATCGACAATGGCTTCGGCTGGCACGCCCGTGACCTGCCGCCGAGTTCCGACGAATTTTGCGAGGCGCAGCGGCGATATTATTTACACGCCATCGAATGCTTCGGGCCTGAACGCTGCATGTTTGAAAGTAATTTTCCGGTAGATAAGGAATCTATCAGCTATCACGTGATGTGGAATGGTATGAAGAAAATAGTGATGGACTTCTCAGAGGATGAGAAACACGCCATGTTTTATGGCACGGCTGCGAAGGTCTATAGAATATAAACGAAGCTATTTGATATTCAGTGTTCGCGAATTTTCTAAAACTACTAACCCCCTGGAAATTGTAAAATGAATAATCTGGACTTCGACAATCTTGAACTCGACGATTCAATAGACGATATGATCGCAACAATGAGTGCTCCGGGTACTGATTTTGCAGTTACAAGCAAAGAAATAGAGGGGGTAAGCTACCAAGTATTTGAAAAACGTGAGTCCAGTTTGCGTGGCGTTTACGCTTTTTGCTCTATGCACGGCGCAGCGGATTTTATGGTTTATGAAGGCGAACGCTATTCGTTTGCTGAAGGAATTCAGGAAGCCTGGAATCTTGCTGCCATGTTGAAGAAAAAATACAATGTTAAGAAAGGCGATCGCATAGCGCTCATTATGCGGAACTACCCTGAGTGGTGTATCAGTTATATTGCTGCAACGGCGATGGGCGCTGTTGTCGTCCCGATGAATGGTTGGTGGACCACCGAAGAACTGAATTTCGCTTTAGATGATTGCGGTGCAAACATCGTGATTGCCGACAGAGAACGGGTCGAGCGGTTGAAGCCGCTCATCAACAAAAACACTTTGCACGTCATCGCGGTCCGCTGCGAAGGCGACCAACCAGATGGCGTCAGCCACTACAAAGAAATCATGGCCGATTTCAAAGATCAACCAGAGCCCGACGAGGAAATTGACGAGCTCGATGACGCGATGATCCTCTATACCTCTGGCACAACCGGGCACCCGAAAGGTGCGGTATCAACACATCTTGCTATTTTGAGCGTCATCAAGGCCTGGACTCTTATCGCCATTGCCGATGCTAGCGTTCAAGCACAAGAGAACGAAAAACAGGGTATGGCGTCAGAGGCAACCCCACCTCAACCGGCCACGCTTGTAGCCGTCCCACTGTTTCACGTTACCGGTTGTAACGCTGTCTTTCTAATTTCGTTGCTCATAGGGCGCAAACTCGTTTTGATGCACAAATGGGATCCAACCCGTGCTTTGCAACTTATACAAGATGAAAAAGTTACTGGTTTTACCGGTGTTCCAACTATGTCTTGGGAAATCGTAAGCCACCCTGGTGTCGATAATTACGATATATCGTCCTTAGTCTCACTAGGCTCAGGCGGTGCTCCACGGCCACCGGAGCAAGTTCGTTTAATGACACAGAAGTTTCCCAAATTTGTTCCTGCAAACGGCTATGGATTGACAGAAACCAATGGGATGGGCGCGATAAATAGCGGAACCAATTACTCAATCAAACCCGGTAGTACAGGAAAACCGACATACCCTATCGTTGAAATGAAGATTATTAATGAATCAGGTGAAGAGCAACGTCAAGGTGACCGTGGTGAAATACTAATTAGGAGCGCCTCCAACATCCGTGGCTATTGGAATCAGCCCGAAAGGACCAGTGAGGATTTTGTCAACGGTTGGTTTCACACCGGCGATGTCGGCATGATGGATGAAGATGGGTTTTTATGGATCGTTGATAGACTGAAAGAAATCGTCATTCGCGGCGGCGAAAACATCTCTGTCACTGAAGTTGAACAAATCATCCATCAACACTCGAGCGTTATGGAAGTCGCCTGTTACGGTGTTCCTGATGAACGCCTGGGAGAAGCCTTATCTGCAAGTATTATGCTGGTACCTGGGACAAGTTTGAACGAAGAAGAGCTTCGCGAGCATATCGCGGCACATCTGGCGGTCTTTAAAATTCCCACCTATATTGCGATTCAGAATGAGCAGCTTGAAAGAGGGGCGACCGATAAGATCTTTAAGCGGGGTATTCGCGAGAAAACAATAGCTCGTTTGGGTCTTTAAAACGCTTTTTTGGCTTTATTCTCTCTACAATGAAGTAAATTTTGATACAAAATATTCAATTACCCTGGAGCTACTAAATGACCTTTGAAGCACTTCTTTATGAGATAGAAGACAATGTCCTGACTATTACCTTTAACCGACCCGAGGCGATGAACGCTTTTAACGGTCCCATGTTTGATGAACTATTTACCGCACTAGATATGGCCGACGCAGATGATGAGGTTAAAGCAATCATCATCACTGGTGCGGGCCGCGCGTTTTGCGCAGGCGCAGATCTTTCCCAAGGTGACAAAACCTGGGAAGGGCACGAGGGACGCCTCGAAGAAACCCAAAAAGGCGATGGTGGTGGTGAAATTACACGCCGCATCTACGCATGTTTAAAACCCGTGATTGTCGCTTTCAATGGTGCTGCCGTTGGTATGGGCATGACGATCACCCTTGCTGCTGATTTCAGGCTGGCCGTAAAAAATGCCAAGATGGGTTTTGTATTCGCAGCTCGAGGGATCGTGCCAGAAGGTTGCTCGTCTTGGTTCTTGCCAAGACTAGTAGGCATCAGTAAAGCCTTGGAATGGTGTTATTCAGGAAAAGTGTTCAGGTCAGAGGAAGCATTAGAGGCGGGTTTACTTCGCAGTCTCCACGAACCTGAAGACCTAATGCCAGCAGCAAACAAACTTGCTCACGAAATGGTCGACACTAGCTCCTCTATCTCAGTGACCCTGACACGACACATGATGTGGAAAATGCTCGGCGCATCAGACCCCATTGAAGCACACAGAATCGATACCGCCGGTATTAACGCAACCGGAACCTCAGCCGACGCCAGCGAAGGGATAAACTCCTTCCTAGAAAAACGCGCCCCAGCATTCCCTGGAAAAGTCAGCAAGGACTTACCGGAATTCTTTCCATGGTGGGATAAGCCCGAGTTCTGATCTAACTCAATTTTCGGGTTCTCTCGCATCCCGTGATGTCAGAGAGCCGCATGGTAGAATGATCTTTCCATATCCTACCAAACAGAGCAATACATGATCTCATTCAAAGGCCGGCACACTCCTCAGTCAATCATCCTTCAGTGTGTCCGTTGGTACTGTGCATATTCACTCAGCTATCGAAACATTGAAGAGATGATGACTGAACGTGGTATCAAGATTGATCATAGTTCGCTGAACCGATGGGTTGTTCACTACGCACCGAAGCTGGAAAAAGCCTTCCATAAAAGGAAAAAACGACCAGGTGATCGTTGGAGGATGGACGAGACGTATATAAAAGTAAGAGGCCTATGGCGCTACTATTATCGGGCAGTTGATAAAGAGGGGAATACTATCGATTTCCTGCTCACCGCTAAGCGCGACACCAAGGCAGCTCTACGTTTCTTCAATAAAGCCATCGGTAGAAATGGTAAGCCAAGTTTAATCAATATCGACAAAAGTGGCGCTAATAAAGCAGGCATTAATCAGTTTAACGATGAGAATAATCGGCGAGTAAAAATCCGTCAATGTAAATATCTCAACAACATTGTGGAACAAGACCACCGGCGAGTAAAGCGGATTACTCGGCCGATGTTAGGCTTCAAAAGCTTCCATTCAGCACAAAGTACACTGGCTGGAATTGAACTTATGGGGATGATCAATAAAGGTCAGCTGAAAAAGAACATGGTGGCCTCTTTGTCACCTGCAGAATAATTTTACGCTTTAGCTGCGTAAGTAAAAATTCGCCCAACTGTTTTTCACGTCAAATGACCATTCAAATTTATCGGTGCCTATTCTTCTAACTATCATTTTTTCATTATCAATGGCATAAAAATATACAGTAGGTCTTGGCTTCCCATAGAACTTTATTCCGTCACACTCCAAAAAGATGGTTTCGCTTGAGAAGTTCGGATGATTTATTCCTGCATGGGCAGATACTCCCATGAATACAACTAACATCAATATGTAGGTAATTAAACTTTTCATAAAATACCCTTATCTAAAACAACTTATCACACTCTGATAACCAATCATTAGTATCCTTATATGATGTATTACTTGCAAGTATAGGTATCCGTGTATCCGTTTTACCGTGTTTACTTATACCGTAGTTAGTTTTACACGTAGTTAATATCTCTTCAAAGCCAGGTATTGTCTGAGTTTTCTCTAAATGCTTATCGGGAACATTTATCGGAGGTTTATCGGGTTCTTGTCGGATAGTTATCAGACTACTATCGGGACATATTGGCTTTAAAGTGTCTTTAATTAACCTCTTCCCGTCTTCTGTCTCAGCCTGAAAAGTAAGTGAGCTTAGCTTCCCCATACAATCATGAAAGGTGGTTAAACCATTAGAGGGTGCTGGCAATCCGCACGTTTGATGCCAGAAATGGTAGAAAGCAAATCTCTTGGTAATCCAAAACTTCTTTCCTGATAACTTTGAGCCTTTATTAGGACCGCGTTGCTTGGTTAGATTCACATTAAAAATGGTGTAGTACTGAAGATTCGTATCCTCTGAAAAGAAGTGCAATGTAATTCCATCCGCTCTCGATTCACCATAGGAGCCAGTATCGTAGCCATCATATTTGAGGTTTTTAATTAACATCTAAACGTTATCGCTTGGCTATGTCTGAACAGGTGTTTTTTGGCCTTTCAGAGATTTTTTAGCTTGATAAGGCCGAAACCTATGCAATGGGCAGGAGTAGGACGAACAAGACGAAATAGACTCCTTAAAGCTCTTTTCTAGGTGATCTGGAGTGCAACCAACACACTCTGCACATTTTGCCCTGACGGCATAGGCTCTTGAAGAAGGGCGAGTCTGAAACTGTTCGATAGGATTAGACCTCTTCATTATGGCTGCTCCCGCGAGTATCTTGATGTCTGCCTTCAACGTAAGCGCGTATCTCGTGTTCCCACCAGCCCGCTCCGCGACCGCCTTGAATGAGCTTAACAGGGGAGGGGAATCGACCTTGGGATATAAGGTTGTATATATAAGAGCGACTAAATGGTATTAGTCCTTGAACTTGTTTAAAGCGTAATATTCTTTTGGGCTGATTAGTGATTTCCATGTTTAGTCCTCTAGGTAATTTGTAAACATGGATAGGTATTTTACACACGAGAAGATATTTGAATACAAGAACAGTGTGCGTTGCGGTAAGTAATATCAGATAGGCATGATCGGAAGTAGATAGGTCAATCAGTAGCGGGTAGCTTCCAATGGCGGTTGAACTCTGCCCAATCTTCCCCGAGTGATCTGAGAAAACTAGAGTGGTTGTCGGTGTGAGGTTGTTGATTGGGATCATCTTCGCTTATTTCATCATATTTACTTTGATATCCTCCCAATGTTCTTCGAGTCGGAGGATTGTCCTCGACCATAGACAAGAGTGCTTTTAAGGCAGAGGTCGGGAATCTGCTTTTTTTCGGGCTTGTTGTATCTAAAAGTTTTTTGCTGAGTAGCGATACCTCCCTAACAAGAAGTTTTCTGCGATAACTGTCATTGATTATTGTGCAATGATATGGGTCTGGATTTTGCCCGCGAGCTAAAGCCTCTAGGTGCTGCCTAAAATCATCCTCTATCTCAAAGTCGTGATAATCTATTTTTCTAAGGGTTGCCTGAGTTGCTTTTTTGATGTCTTTGTGCGGCTTGATAGGATCGGTCTCGACGTATTCTTGTGGATTTAAATATACCTCTAAAGCTCCTGCAATTAGTCTAAATATAGCCAGTTCTAACTCTCTTATTTCAGGTAACTCCTTTGTAAAAGGAAATCCTTCATAAGGCCGTACTTTTACCTTTTGCTCCTTCAAGTAAGTCACCATATGACGATATGCAGTTGAGATTAGCTGGTATGACCCATCGCCTCTCAAAAGCTTCTCAAGTCTAGTCCCACTAATATTTGTGACTGCCTCTACGTAGTTTAAAAATTGCTTGTGGGTTGCAGCAGCACTATATAACTCACACCACTTGCCAACATAGAGTAGGTTTTTTTCGGATGGCTCTGGGTAGCAGCGTTCCCCATTTTCATCACACCAGGAAAAGTCAAAAGCGCCTTCTTCGAGGTCATAATTCAGATTATCTTGTTCTCGACTATATGTCTCGCCGGAATAGGCCATGTATTCGCCACACTCTTTTTGCCAATGCACATTGATATTAGGGGGATAAACTAATCCGTACGGATAATCACGATTGCACAAAAGGTTATTAAAAAAAGCGCGCTTTGCTAGTCTGAGGTCATCATGGAGGTCTAGAAATTCTTGGGCGGCTGTAATTGTGTCTAAATAATCCATTTAGCCTGCTATTACTCCGCATTATATTGTCCTGAGAAGTCTATCTTTAACTGCATAGGAGTGCAAAGTGATTTATTAGAAGGGCGGTTTAAGCTGCTTTATCTTGCTGGGTTGTACCCATTATTGTACCCATGCAAATAAAAAACTAACGAACATAAAAAAACCCGTGTAAAAACAAGGGTTTAATTAATATATATGGCGGTGGGATAGGGATTCGAACCCTAGATACGCTATTAACGTATGCCAGTTTTCAAGACTGGTGCATTCAACCGCTCTGCCATCCCACCTTTTGAAGGCGCGATTATACAGCGCCTTTTGCTTGGAACAAGTCCCAATTAAGACTTTGGTGTATTTTCCTCTGAAGATTTTTCAGATGGATTGGTTTTACCAGTTTCAGAGTCAGCATTTTTAGCCTTTGAAGTAGCCTTTGGCTTTGTCTCTGCACGCTTTTTCCGTGGGTCATTAGAGGCCCTTGGTCCAGCCTTTTTGGGTTTGCTAGGTACTGGTATCGGATCCGATGAAACCGTTGGAGAGGGCATTTCAACCCGCTCTGTGCTCACCTTGACCTCCACAACAGGCTTAGGTTTTTTGCGAGGATCATTGCTGGCTCTTACCGCTGTATCAGCTGCAGGAGAAGCTTCTGAGTCGCCTGCAGGCTTAGCTTTATCGGCTTTCGAAGGTTTAGCTTTTGGTTTTGCCTTCGCCTTCGCCTTCGCAGCAGATTTCTTGGCTACTGGCTTCTTGGGCGTATCTGCGTTATCAACGACTGAATCACTTATAGTATCAATAGCTTTACTACTTGGTTCATCCTGTGATGATTTTGCCTTAGGCGCGGCTTTGCGCTTGGGCTTAGGTTTGGCTTCTTTAGGCTGTGCAGTGTCGGCTACATTAACTTCTTTGACTGGCATTCGATCGGTAGTTGCCTTGGGCGTCTTGACTTCCTCAGACGGTGAAGTAGGGGCTTTATCTGCAACTTCATCGCTAGGGGAGTTAGTTAGCGTGCTCGCTTGGTCCAGCATAGCCTTTGGCACATCTTGTCGCTGACGACGACGACGGGGCCCGCGACGTTTGTCGTCGGGACGCCGTTTCAGCTTGTCGCCACTTTCAGCTTTTGCTGAAGTCTCAACTGTCTTGGTGTCAGTGGTTTTTTGGACTGACGCTTCCTTGGGAGCCACCGCATCTTTTGGGCGATTGTTTTTATTGCGGCGATTATTACGGTTTTGATTGCCTTTAGGAGCGTTTTTTTGGTCATTTGACTGTTCAGCACTGGCATTCTTGTTTTCAGCATTACGCTCGTTAGGACGGCGATTGTTTTGCCCGCCACGATTACGATTATTTTGCCCGCCACGATTTCGATTATTGCGGTTGTTACGACTTCTATTGTTAGTAGGTTTTGGTTTCTTTTCTACGACTGGTTCTTCAGTCTCACCAAACATACTCGCCCATAGTCGTTTAACAAAGCCTTGGCTTTTTTCCTCAATAACTGGAGCAGGGGCCATAACTGGAGCAGGGGTGGAGGGAATTACCGTTTTAACTGCAGGTTTTGGTAGAGCCTGGGGCGCTGCAGTATCTGTTACGACTTCCTCTTCTGGTTTGCTAAGTTCATTGGCAAGCCGATAGCTAAAGTCGGTGGTCTCTTCATCTTGATTACGGATTCTAACCACTTCAAAGTGAGGCGTTTGCATCTCAGTGTTGGGTAACACAGTAACCCTAATGTTATTTCGCGACTCAATATCTGAGATCTCTTTACGTTTTTCATTAAGTAAAAAGGTCGCTACTGGAACCGGCACTATGGCGCGAATTTCCCGACTGAATTCTTTTTGAGCTTCTTCTTCTACCAATCTTAATATCGATAAAGCAAGGGATCTGGTCCCACGAATGGTGCCTTGCCCTTTACAACGAGGGCATGTTCGAGACATTGTTTCTTCGAGAGACGGACGCAGTCTCTGCCGGGACATTTCTAACAGGCCAAAGCGAGAGATTCGACCTACCTGTACCCGGGCACGATCAACTTCTAGAGCATCACGCATCTTGTTCTCGACATCCTTTTGGTGGCGGCTATTAAGCATATCGATAAAATCGATGACAATGAGGCCACCCACATCGCGCAGACGCAACTGGCGGGCTATTTCTTCTGCTGCTTCTTTATTGGTGTTAAACGCAGTTTCTTCGATATCACCACCTTTGGTTGCGCGAGCAGAGTTGATATCGATTGAGACTAATGCCTCGGTGATATCGATCACTATCGATCCTCCAGAAGGCAAACTCACTTCTCGGCAGAAAGCTGTTTCAATCTGGTTTTCGACCTGATAGCGGTTGAAAAGCGGAATTTCATCCTGATAAAACTTCACTTTGCTTCTAAAGTCAGGCATGACCGTAGTTATGAAGGCTGCCGCAAGAGCGTAAGCTTCTTCGCCATCGACAATAACTTCTCCAACGTCTTGACGCAGGTAGTCTCTGATTGCACGAACAATCACGTTACTCTCTTGGAACAAAAAGTGGGGCGCCTTAGCCTTCCCAGACTCTTCAGTAATAGTATTCCACAGCTGTAACAAATAGTTGAAGTCCCACTGAAGCTCTTCGGTCGCTCGACCGATACCTGCTGTTCTTACAATTGCACCCATACCATCAGGAATATCAAGACCCCGCATTGCCTCTCTCAAGTCAGCCCGCTCATCACCTTCGATACGCCGAGATATCCCGCCAGCGCGAGGATTATTAGGCATTAGTACAAGATAGCGACCGGCCAAACTGATAAAGGTGGTTAGTGCTGCGCCTTTATTGCTTCGCTCTTCTTTCTCGACTTGAACGATGACTTCTTGACCCTCTTTGAGGGCGTCTTGAACACGGACGCGACCACCATCAGAAGCACCTTTTTTGAAGTATTCTCGAGATATTTCTTTTAGAGGAAGGAATCCATGACGTTCTGCGCCATAATCAATAAAAGCGGCTTCAAGGCTAGGCTCAACTCGGGTTACCTTACCTTTATAAATGTTTGATTTTTTTTGTTCTCTGGTTCTGTTTTCTATATCTAAATCATATAGCCGCTGGCCATCTACCATAGCAACACGCACTTCTTCAGTGTGTGATGCATTAATTAACATACGTTTCATAATTCACCTTTACTTGTTGGTCTGAGCAGTATCAGAGTAAAGGAATGAAAGAGAGAAAAGGGACACGAGTAGGCATCGACAGCAGACTTCAAGCGCTAATAAAAGATAACATTATTAGCGTGAGCTATAACGCGACGTTACCGAATAAAACCGACAAAATTCGAGCTTATGCTTCCATTTTATTCGGCCACAGGATTTAAATCGCTAGTGCCTTATTATTGCTAATTCAGAGTAGTGGTCGCACGGAGCCTACCTTTAGGTAAATTTCTGTGCATTGATAACCGCAAATTTCAAGCCATAACTAAGCTTGTTGAAGCTGTCTCCAAATCAACTAATTCTTCGTTTTTTATTCAGCTACTCACTGTATATCAACGCCTTCGAGTATAAAATGGTATCGTTTGTATGACGATAGTCGAAGCGGCAGTGCCTAGCTTATAACCTTTGTCTATTTCAGACTTTCACTTGCTGAACTCACTCAGCTATATTTGGCTATCTGCTCGTAATAATTCAGCAAATAGCCCTGTATTCTTGGCCTATTCAGTAGTCAGGCCCTTAAAACCCTCAACACTGTGCCTTCCACTGGGCACTCTGCATGTCGGTTTGGGACGCAATATAACAATAAACACCGGTTCCTACAAATCAAAGTAGTAATTAGATTTGTTTATAACGCTTTGCTCGTTACAATGCCACGCTGAGAAACTAATGGATCTATCATTCGTGGAAGAAAATAAGTTCGACAAAGTAACCTATACCGAAATAGGACCTGAACATGACGGTCAGCGATTGGATAATTTTCTCATAAGGCATCTCAAGGGCGTCCCTAAGTCTCGTATTTACAATCTTTTACGTAAAGGTGAGGTGCGAATTAATAAAGGGCGAGTGAAGCCAGACACTCGAATTAAAGAAGGTGATGTCGTGAGGATAGCACCCGTTAGAACCGCTCAGAGAGGCGCCCCTGCTGTTCCTGGAAAAGAACTCAAACGATACCTTTCTGACAATGTTTTGTTCGAAGATGAAGGGCTTCTGATTTTTAATAAGCCGAGTGGTCTTGCGGTGCACGGGGGTAGTGGGGTGTCCTTGGGTGCAATAGAGGCGTTTCGAGCCGAAAGGCCGGAGCAAAGGTTTCTGGAGTTAGTTCATAGATTAGACCGAGAAACTTCCGGTTGCTTAATGTTTGCAAAAAAACGTAGTGTCTTGCTCGATATACAAAACGCCATGCAGCGCAACCAGGTCAAAAAGACCTATCAAACGTTGGTGTCGGGCCAATGGCCGAAGGGCAAGAGTACCGTTAATGCGCCTTTACGAAAAAACCAACTTTCCTCTGGCGAGCGTATTGTCAAGGTTGATGTTGAAGGAAAAGCCTCAGTTACCCACTTCGATATCGCGCAACGCTTTAAGCAGGCAACTTTGTTAGATGTAACTTTAGAAACTGGACGAACTCACCAAATTAGAGTGCATTGCCAGTTCTCAGGGCAGCCTATTGCAGGAGATGAGAAATATGGGGACAAAGAGTTCAATGATTCAATGCGTAGTCTTGGGTGCAGACGTCTGTTCTTACACGCCAAGAGTCTAAGATTCAAGCATCCATTGTCTGATCAGTGGGTTGTCGTGGACGCGCCCTTGCCAGATGATCTGGGCAAGGTTCTTCAAAAGATACAATAACTATAGGAAAGAAATATCACTAAGCCAAGACTACTTATTTTTGACTGGGATGGGACTCTCTGTGACTCAGTAGACAAAATATCTAACTGTATCCGTCTGGCTGCAGCTGATGTAGGTTTGACGGTGCCATCACGCCGGAGCGCCGCTGATATTATCGGTCTTGGTTTAGTGGAAGCGACTAATCAGCTCTTTCCTGGTCTTGACGGAACTGATGTCAAAGCTTTTACTGAGTTATATTCGCGACATTTCCGGGAACAAGACAAGGCGCCATGCCAATTCTTCCCCGGTGTTACACAAACTTTGGATGTCCTTAAAAGCCAAGGCTATATTCTCGCAGTTGCGACCGGTAAGAGTAGGGCGGGTCTTGATAGAGTCTTGGCTACTCGTGATATGGGTGATTATTTCGATGGGTCACGCTGTGCAGATGAAACGATGTCAAAGCCAAATCCATTAATGCTAAATGAGCTTCTTGATGAATTCTCTGTAAGCAGTACTGAAGCCCTCATGGTTGGGGATACGGAGTTTGATTTGTCGATGGCTAAGCAGGCATCAATAAGATCGATTGGCGTTAACTATGGTGCTCACAGTAAAGAGCGTCTAGAGTTTTATCATCCAGTTGCATGTGTCGACAGCTTTTCAGATATATTAAAATATTTATAAATATCAGTGTTTTAATTGAGTAATATAAAGCTATATCTAAATTACATCAATCTTAAAGTGCCTAAGCAATTTGCATAAGTCTATCAAAGGAAGCCCCACAAGAGATGTCGGATCTGTAGTCTTAACCGCCTCAAAAAGGCTTATCCCAAGACCCTCAACTTTAAAACTTCCCGCACAATCGTAAGGTTTCTCTGCAGCTAAATACGCCTGTATTTGACTCTCATTTAAATCCTTAAAGTGAACATCAGTCGTGTTGATGCATGATTTCCATCGCAATTCACCTGATGAATCCATCTGAGCGATGGCAATTGCGCTATGAAATTTGACCAATTTTCCCGACTGCAATAATAGCTGCGCTACTGCACGGTCATGGCTGACGGGTTTATTAATTGGCTTGCCTTCAAGATCTGCAACCTGATCAGCGCCTATTACGACAGCCTCAGGATAACGTTTTGCAATAGAACAAGCTTTAGACTCCGCTAACCGTATGGCCGTTCCGGTGGGTGCTTCATCTGGAAGGGCGTATTCGTCCGTCCCTGGGGCAACGCAGGCGAACTTTAAATTCAAGCGAGATACAAGCGACCGCCTATATTTGGATGTGGATGCTAAAATTATTTGAGACATTAGGCTGCTTTTTATATTTTAGGTGTTTGCTTAAGAATTTAAGCTCCCAATATCGCTGAGAAAGCTCGTTATTACACATTCTAACCTGCTACTGAACTTTAAAGCACTGAAATCAACCAATTTTCTTTGACAGATCACAGTGTTCTGCATATCATGCGCGCCTAACTGAGATCGACCTGATTTTATGGCACTGCCGACTCACATTGACCCACGAAAACTGGCCCTCCAAGGTTATCTACTTGAAGGTGAAGTTAAGGCTGATAACCTTCCAAGGTTGGCAGCATCAGTTTCTGAGATATGTAAGCCTTTAAAAGCTTCGATTCAATTTGAGGTAGATGAATCACGAGCCAAGATAGCTCACGGTATTGCGGATGTAACTGTTAGTGCTGTTTGTCAGCGTTGTTTAGATCCAGTACAGGTTGATCTTCATGCTGAGTTTGCAGTGCAGGTTATTTGGTCAGAAGAGCATGAGGATAGAGTTGCAAAGAACTATGAGCCTTGGCTTGTTGTTGATAAAATGGCCAACTTAAACGAGTTACTTGAAGATGAAATTTTATTAGCGCTACCATTGGTTAATTACCACGCCAACGGGGAGTGCACAGGGGATACCTTTGTAGCAGAGGTAGACGCTATAAGTGATGAAGCTATCGTTGATAGCCCATTTAGCATTTTAGAGCAGTTAAAACGTAATTGATAACTGCATACAATATTTAGATTAGGAGTATCTGATGGCTGTTCAAAAGAGTCGTAAAACTCGTTCAAAACGCGGCATGCGTCGCGCTCATGATGCATTGACTTCAGCAACTGTTTCTACTGATTCAGTGAGCGGAGAGAGACACCTGCGTCACCATGTGACTGCAGACGGTTTCTACCGCGGACAAAAAGTGGTCGAGACAAGCGCCGACTAGGCATTCCTTTGACAAGTTCGGTTCGGATTGCGGTAGATGCGATGGGTGGTGAATTTGGCCCATCGGTCACCGTGTCTGCACTGATATCATCTCTAGAAAGACATCCAAATGTGGAGGCCGACTTATTCGGCAACAAAGCAGCTATATCCGTTGAGTTGGATCAAGCCTCTTCGCAGGTCAAGAGTCGAATAAGTGTCTACCACTCTGATGGAGAGGTTTGTGACAACGACAAGCCCTCTACTGTGCTAAGACAAAAAAGAGACTCATCTATGGGCCTCGCTATTAATGCCGTCGCAACCCGTCAAGTGGATGCTTGTATCAGCGCGGGAAATACTGGTGCTCTTATGGCTCTCGGCTTGATCAACCTGAAAACTCTTCCCGGAATCTCCCGTCCGGCGATTTGCACCACATTCCCTACCGTTGAGGGAAGAACCTATGTTCTGGATTTAGGCGCCAATATTCACTCGTCGGCTGGGCAGTTACATGAGTTTGCCATTTTGGCTGATTTAACTGCGAAACTTCTCGATAATATTGCTAACCCCACTGTTAGATTATTAAATGTTGGAGTAGAGGACATTAAGGGTAGTGAGGAATTGCAACAGGCAGCGATACTATTAGAGAGTGATTCGAGTATTAATTACTCAGGATTCATAGAAGGCGATGGCATTTTTGAAGGTATTGCAGATATTGTTGTATGTGATGGCTTCAGCGGTAATATTGCACTCAAGACAACCGAGGGCTTCGCTAATATGATTTCAGTTATTTTAGAGGACCTTGCCAAAAAGAACTGGCTTGCCCGACTAGCACTAGGGGTTTTCAGTCGCTCTTTTAAGGATCTTAAAAATAGACTCGACCCTTCGCTTTATAACGGAGCATATCTCTTGGGCTTAGATGGAGTCGTGGTTAAAAGTCATGGAAGTGCCTCTAGGAAGGCTTTCGGACACGCCCTGGATGTCGCTATTGAAGCTGCAGCGCACAACTTGCCTAAGGCGCTATCGCCATTACTGCAAGCAAAATTTATTGATATTACTGAATAGTGGACGCCCATGAAAAATAATCTTGCCTTTGTATTTCCTGGACAGGGATCTCAGAAAATCGGAATGCTTAGTGAATTAGCGGAATTCAACCCTATTATTGAGGAAACATTCAGCCAAGCATCTGAGGTGCTTGGCTATGATTTATGGAAAATGAGCCAAGAGGGGACTCAGGAACAAATTAATTTAACCGAACGTACGCAACCTCTTTTACTAGCATCAAGTGTGTCTGTTTGGCGTGTTTGGACACAGAGAAATGGTTCCATGCCTGGGCTATTAGCTGGACATAGTTTAGGTGAATGGTCGGCACTGGTATGCGCGGGTGCGGTAAAGTTCGAAGATGCTATTGGAATTGTTAGATCAAGAGGAGCGTTAATGCAGGATGCAGTCCCTGTTGGGATTGGTGCTATGGCTGCAATAATAGGCTTGGATGATGAGGCCATTTGCCAGTCCTGTGCTGACGCGAGGGGAGATGAAGTTGTCGACGCAGTAAATTTTAATGCTCCAGGACAGGTGGTCATAGCTGGATCAGCCGACGCGGTCGGACGTGCTATAGAATTATGTAAAGCGGCCGGTGCGAAGCGCGCGCTGCCATTGCCAGTGAGCGCTCCTTTTCATACCTCCTTAATGGCACCTGCTTCCGATGGACTGACAGATCAAGTTAGATCTGTAGCGTTTAGCGCTCCTGAGATACCTGTGATACATAATGTCCATGGTCAGTCTGAGAGCGATCCGGCAGCTATTAAGCAGTTAATGCTTGAACAAATTTATAGCCCGGTCCGTTGGGTAGATTGTGTTCTTGAGCTAAGACGACGAGGCGCTGAGCAGTTTGTCGAGTGCGGCCCCGGTCGTGTCTTGAGCGGATTGTCCAAGCGAATTGATAAGGAAATAGTCTCCTTTTCAACAGATGATGTTGCCGGTCTGGAAAATGCCCTGGCTGCTGTTTAAATAATTAAAGGTGAATCTATGAGTGAAGAATCAAAAGTAGTATTGGTCACTGGGGCAAGTCGCGGTATCGGAGCGGCAATAGCCGATACACTTGGTGAATCCGGATATACCGTCATAGGGACGGCGACCACGACCTCTGGTGCTGACAGCATAAGTCAACGGTTTGCTGATAAAGCAATTTTGGGTGCGGGGATGCCATTAAATGTAACCGACCCGGATTCGATTAGTGCTCTTTTACAGAGTATTGTGGAAAACTTTGGTGCTCCTACTGTATTGGTAAATAATGCAGGTATCACCAAAGATAATATATTGATGCGTATGAAAGAAGATGAATGGTTAGATGTAATTAATACTAACCTCAACGCAGTTTTTCGCTTGTCTAAGGCTTGTGTTAGACCTATGACTAAAGCCCGTTGGGGACGAATAGTCAATATAAGCTCAGTTGTAGGTTCAATGGGCAATGGTGGGCAGAGCAACTATTCTGCCACTAAAGCCGGAGTTGAAGGATTTAGCCGCGCGCTTGCCAAAGAACTAGGCTCACGTAGTATTACAGTTAACACGGTGGCGCCGGGCTTTATTGATACAGACATGACTAAAGATCTACCTGAAGCCAACAAAGAGGTTCTTTTGGGGCAGATTCCCTTAGCCCGACTAGGAGCTCCAGAAGAGATTGCGTCAGTAGTTAAATTTTTGGTAAGTGATGCTGCAGGCTATATTACAGGGGAAACTATCCATGTAAATGGCGGAATGTACATGTCTTAGTAAGCTGTTTTTCTATTAATCTTATAGCTTTTTTTTATTTAGAGACTAGCATTTTAATATTTGTAAGGTAAAATGCCGGCCTTAACTCACATAATCCCTTTTTCGAGTCTTGTGACTTGAAAACAGTAAACATCAGATCCCTTATATGGAGTGGAGACAAGATGAGTAATATCGAAGAACGCGTTATCAAAATGGCTGCCGAGCAACTAGGTGTTAAAGAAGAAGACGTGAAGGTGACTTCATCGTTTGTGGAAGATCTCGGTGCAGACTCCCTTGACACTGTCGAGTTGATTATGGCTCTTGAAGAGGAGTTTGATGCGGAGATTCCTGACGAGGAAGCGGAGAAGATCGCAACTGTCAATGATGCAATTACTTATATCAATGCGAACAGCTAAATATAAAGATATTAAAAGCCGCTCCAATTGGGGCGGTTTTTTTTTGGCCAGAAGTTTTGTTTAATGGGCCTATGAAAACATTAGACTTCTTCTATTCAATCGATGGTTATCCAGAACTCTGCAGCACCGATTCATCAGTACTGTTGGCTGATCGTGGCCTTAGCTATGGCCATGGATTATTTGAAACCATTAATTACATTAACTCCAAGTTTCCCCTGAAACATCGGCATCTCAGCAGAATGTGTACAGATGCAGCCAAACTCGGTATTAAGGCTAACGAAAAAAAGCTAGACGGATATCTGAGTAAGTTTCACGATATTCTGGTTTATCATAAATTTACTGGAGGTGTTGTAAAGATCATTCTCTCTGCTGGGTCGGGAGGAAGGGGTTACCAAAATCCTGATAACATAAACCCAAATGTTATTTTTCGCTATAGCCCTAGTGTAGCTGAGGGCAATTTGCAGCGTGATCTCGGAGTTAACCTGTGGCGCTGTGAGCATCAACTAGCGATTAATAAACCACTGGCCGGTATTAAACATTTAAATCGCTTAGATCAGGTTTTAGCGCGCAATGAGGCGCACCCAAATGAGTGTGATGATGGTTTAATGTTCGATACTAACGGCTGTCTTGTTGAGACTACTTCGGCAAATGTATTTATTAAAACTCAGTCCCACGGGTGGACTACCCCCGATTTATCGCACTGTGGCGTTTCAGGGGTGATGCGTTCTATCTTAATTGATGAGATATTTCCTGAGTTGCAATTAGCAGTAAGAATTAATCACATAACTGAAATAGAACTTAGTGCTGCCTCCGAGATATTCATTTGTAACTCTGTTAAAGGTATTGTTCCAGTTACAGGTATACTTAATCAAGATCAGTCGAAAATAAAACCTATTGCGATCGGCAGTAATACAAGAGACTTGCAACTAATGTTAGCCCAACTCTATCCGAGTTTTAAATGACTTCTTTCATGCTTAGACTTTCACTATGGATAACAGTGGTAGGATTTATCGGAGCGGGTTGGCTCTATGGTTTTGTAGCACAGCATCTAGACAGCCCAATTAAGCTTGTGGGTACATCAGAAACGCCTATTGCTTGGGTTATCCCTAAGGGCAGTAATCTTAGTGAGGTTAACGATCGGTTGCACAGACAAAAAATAATAAGTCACCCTAAATTATTGTCTATGTATGCAATCATACGCGATAAAACGGACATTCAGGCTGGAGATTATTGGATCGATTCAACCGATACTGCTCGGACGTTATTGGCTAAGTTCAACAGCGGCCAAGTTATTCGTCGTAAGCTTACATTCCCTGAAGGTTGGTCTTTTGAACAGTGGTTATCGCACCTAAACTCAACAACCCAGTTCAGCCTAGAATCTACACAAGATGTGTCGGCTCTGCTTGACGCAGCTGATTTTAAGAAGAATAACCCTGAAGGCTGGTTTTTCCCCGATACGTACACCTATACCTCATCTGACTCAGTTGCTGACATCCTTAAGAGAGCGCATCGTAAAATGCAGGAAATACTTACTAAGGAATGGCATGATAGAGCATCGGGCCTACCTTACGATTCTCCCTACGAGGCATTAATCATGGCCTCGATAATCGAAAAAGAAACAGGTCTAGTGATGGAACGACCTGCAATTGCAGGCGTCTTTGTTAGACGTTTACAGAAGCGAATGAGATTGCAAACTGATCCCACGGTGATCTACGGAATGGGCAAGAGATTTGATGGAGATATTCGAAGATCAGATCTCAAGAACTATACACCATATAACACTTATATGATCAATGGTCTTCCTCCAACGCCAATTGCTATGCCGAGCGCAGAGGCCATTCATGCTGCACTTCACCCCGAGGAGGGTTCTAGCCTATACTTCGTAGCGCGAGGTGATGGCGGGCATTACTTTTCAGATACACTCGAAGAGCATAAAGAAGCGGTAAGACGTTATCAAATCGATGGCCGGACAGACAAGTATCACTCTGCCCCAACAAAATCTGAGTAAATAAAGCGACAAATAGATGCAAGCGAAATTTATCACTATTGAAGGAACCGAAGGGGTAGGAAAGACTACCAACATTGAGTTCATTCAAAATTGGCTTAGCCAACGAGGTGTTGAGTTTATATCGACTCGAGAACCTGGCGGCACGCCCTTGGCCGAGCAAGTGCGCGAGTTACTTTTAACGCCTCGTGAAGAAAAGGTCGGGGACGCTACAGAGCTTCTACTCATGTTTGCCGGTAGGGCGCAGCATTTGGACCAGGTGATATTGCCTGCCCTTAATTCAGGAAGTTCAGTGCTATGTGACCGGTTCACTGATGCTTCTTACGCCTACCAAGGATTTGGTCGAGAAATGGATTGTTCTTTGATTGCTCAGCTCGAGCAGATTGTCCAAGGTGATCTCAGACCTGATTTGACGTTAATTCTCGATATTCCAGTAGAAATTGGTCTCAAGCGGGCTAGCGAGCGAAGTACTCCAGATCGCTTTGAGCAGGAAAAAATTGAATTTTTTGATCGAGTGCGGCATGGATACCTTAAAATTGCTGAAGATAATCCTGGACGCTGTGCTGTGATTGATGCTTCTCAGTCCCTTGAAGAGGTTCAGGCAAGTATTGAAGCTGTATTAGAGAACTTTTACTCTCAACCGAGTGCAACTTAGTAATGGAGGCGTATCAGACTGGTGTCCCGCTACCATTGCCTTGGCAAGAGGATGTCTGGAAGGATTTTAGCCAAGCATTAGAGTATGAGCGACTTCCCCATGCCTTGTTGATTAGTGGTCCCAATGGAATTGGAAAGCAACGATTAGCAACAGCTCTAGCTCATAGGCTACTCTGTACGGCAGAGAAGCATAATTATGCCTGTGGTGTCTGCAAAGGCTGTCAGTTACTTGCAGCTGGCTCTCATCCTGATCTTGTTTTATTAGAGCCACCCGATGCAGGAAAAGATATTCTAATTGGAGATATACGGAAACTGATATCGACCTTAGATAAAACGGCGCAGCAGGGGGGTTGGAAGGTGGCAATCATCGCCCCTAGTGAATCTATGAACAACAGTTCTTCAAATGCTCTTTTAAAAAGCCTTGAAGAACCACAAGGTAAGACACTGATTATTTTGGTTGCTCATCGACCGAGTTTACTATCCGCAACAATTCGAAGTAGGTGCCAGAAGAGGGCCCTGTTAACTCCCCCAGCTAAAGTAGCAGGCGATTGGTTAAAAATAGTTACTGGGGATAACGGTAGTGTAGATAAAGCTCTGGAAGTAGCATCTGGTAGGCCTTTGCTCGCTCTTGACTCCATTCAAAGCGATACGCTACAGGAGCAAGAAACCTTTGAAGGAGTGCTAGTGGCGGTTCGCGATGGAGATCTCTCTTTTATCGACGGTGCACAACAATGTAGCAAGTTGGCTCCTTCGCAAGCTATCGAATGGTTTATGAATTATCTTCACCGCCTAGTTACAAGCGATTCGACCAGCCAAGGGAATCAAAAAATATATCTATTTTCTGATCGATTACACCTTATGCACGCCATGATCCTGTCAGGCAGCAATATAAACCAGCAGTTAATATGGGAAGAGCTATTAATGAGTTGGGCTCAGGTGTTTTCAAATAGATAGCATGCTTACAAAATAATTAGTTAATCATTAGGGTAACAATTCAATATGCTGGTAGATTCGCATTGTCATCTTGATCAGTTAGATCTCACGACCCGTGATGGCGGTTTAGCAGCAGTTGTGTCTGATGCAGCCGCTCGGGGGGTTGGGCAAATACTTAGTATTGCTGTAGATTTGGAATCATCTAAATCCCTCGTTGAACTAACTGCAGACTTTCCAAACATTTATACCTCTGTTGGAGTTCATCCATTGAATAAAAACATTCAGACGGTTGTCTCTGTAGAGCAACTTGTTGCTCTAACGCGTCAGCCTGGTGTCATTGCCGTCGGTGAAACAGGATTGGACAACTTCTATAGCTCGGACACCATTGAATGGCAGAGTGAAAGTTTTGTAAATCATCTAATAGCGAGTCAACAGACTAATAAACCCATTATCATCCACACCAGAGATGCGGTTGACGAAACCATTGCTCTGTTGCGAAAGTACCGATCTCCAGCAGCAGGGGTGATGCATTGCTTCACCGAATCCTGGGATATGGCCCAAGATGCAATTGATCTTGGATTCTATATCTCTTTTTCGGGTATTATTACCTTCAAAAATGCAGAAGAGCTCAGACGCGTTGCGGCCAAGATTCCATTAGACAGGCTCCTCGTTGAAACAGATTCTCCCTGGTTGGCACCCGTGCCACATAGAGGCTCGAAGAATGAACCTCAATATGTGGTTGAAGTGGCGCAATGTTTGGCTGATATACATGGTATTGAACTCGCACATTTAGCACACATAACCACGCAAAACTTTCAACGACTGTTTAATATATCTACAGTTTGATCAAAAATTAGGGAAACCGGAAATGACACAAGACCAACAGCCTCACTCCCAGTTTATTATTAGGACATTCCCTGTCGGACCGTTGCAGTGTAATTGCTCCATTATTGGCGACCGCCTTTCATCAAAAGCCCTAGTTGTCGATCCAGGTGGTGATGCAGACCAAATTTTGGGTCTACTGGAAGAACTGAACTTGACCGTTGTTGGAATCATTCACACCCATGCCCATCTTGACCATATACTGGCTTCAGGCGTTATAAAAGAGGCCACAGGGGCTCCCATTTACTTGCATGAGGGAGACAAGTTTCTTTGGGATATGGTGGGTCAGCAATGTGTGATGTTTGGAGTGCCACCAGTAACGCTACCAGACCCCGATCATTTTATGGAGGATGATCAGGCTTTAAATTGTTGCGGAGGGGTTGCTATTCACACTCCTGGGCATACGCCCGGATCTATAAGCTTCTGGTTTGAGGAGTATAAGACGCTGATTGCTGGAGATACTTTATTCCAAGGTAGCATTGGTCGTACTGATCTACCAGGTGGAAACTTTGACCAAATTGTCACCTCGATCAAAGAACGGATATATACCCTTGATGATGATGCCATAGTAGTTACTGGTCATGGACCGAATACCGTTATAGGCTCTGAGAAAGCCGGAAACAGCTTCGTTCGTAGCTAAAATCTCTTAATCTAAGGACTTAAAAATGAAACAACAACTCGCTACCATGCTTGAACTACAAAACAATATGAATACCAAGGTACATGCAAATTGGCGTGAGCAGCAGTTTGAGTGGTATCGGGCGATTTGGATAGAATGTGCTGAGCTACTAGATCACTACGGCTGGAAATGGTGGAAGAAACAAACACCAGATGTTGATCAAATTGCGCTTGAATTAGTAGATATCTGGCATTTTGGCCTTAGCCTTTTGTTGCTGCAGGATGATTCTGTTGAGGACATCATATCTAGGGTTGAGAGCGGGTTCGCATCCCCTCAGGAGAGTGGTGATTTCGCTGTAGATTTAGAGAATTTTACAGAGCAAACACTGGCTACCAAGAATTTTGATATTGCAGGTTTTGCACGCTTAATGGTCGGTATTAAAATGGACTTTGAAACGCTTTATGTTGGGTATGTAGGTAAAAATGTACTTAACTTCTTCCGTCAGGACAATGGTTATCAAGACGGAACTTATGTGAAGCAGTGGGGCGGCGTCGAAGATAATGAGCATTTGGTGGAGATCGTCGCCACCCTTGATACCGGATCAAGCAGTTTTGCTGACGATTTATATAAAAGTATGGGCGCTCGCTACAAGAAGCTATGCCAATAATCTAAAAGAACTAAATATTTGGCGGATTAATAGCCTGTATATAGCGGATGCGTTATGCATTTTTTTTTACCGACCGTATAATGGCGCCTTTCTAAATACCAACTAAATTTTTCGGAGATAAACTGTGACTTCACCCGTTCGCGTTACTGTTACTGGAGCAGCAGGCCAGATTAGCTATTCTTTGTTGTTCCGCATCGCCGCTGGCGAAATGCTCGGCCCCAATCAGCCTGTTATCTTACAGATGCTAGAAATCACTCCTGCTTTAGAAGCGTTGAAGGGCGTTGCCATGGAGCTCGAAGACTGTGCTTTTCCATTATTAGCAGGAATGGTTTGCACTGATGATGCGAATGAAGCCTTTAAAGACTCTGATTACGCGTTGCTTGTTGGCGCTCGACCGCGAGGTCCAGGAATGGAGCGCAAAGATCTGCTAGAAGCTAATGCAGCGATATTCTCGGCTCAAGGAAAGGCATTGAATAATAATGCTTCAAAGGAAATCAAAGTTCTTGTAGTGGGTAACCCAGCAAATACCAATGCACTTATTACTCAGCGCAATGCGCCTGATATCGATCCGCGACAATTTACGGCGATGACTCGATTAGATCACAACCGAGCCATGAGTCAGATTGCCAATAAAACCGGCAGCACGATCAATGATGTGACTCACATGACCATCTGGGGAAACCATTCTGCCACGCAGTATCCAGATCTTCATGAAACAAAGGTATCTGGGCGATCAGCCATTGAATTAGTTGATCAAGATTGGTACGAAACAGATTTTATCCCAACCGTTCAGCAACGTGGTGCCGCTATTATTAGCGCCAGAGGTGCGTCTAGCGCCGCCTCAGCTGCAAATGCTGCTATAGCACATATGCGTACTTGGGCGCTCGGCAGTTCTGAGGGTGATTGGGTCAGCATGGGTGTGTATAGCGATGGCAGTTATGGTATCGCTAAAGGACTTATCTATTCATTTCCTTGCGTTTGTAAAGACGGTGACTGGGAAATTGTGCAGGGCTTAGACATCAATGAGTTCTCTCGTCAAAAGATGGAAGCCACAGAGAATGAACTCGCCGAAGAGCGCGACGCAGTCCAACATTTACTGCCCTAGTGGCCCATGTTATTGATCTTATCCAAACGCCATCGTACGATTGTTCGGTGGCGTTTTCTCTCTCTCCTTGTTAATCGTTAGTTGAATTTTTCAATCTGTAAGTATTTGTCACATTATCAGTCAAAAATTTGATACGATTCCCTTCCTTAAAAACATCAAATCAAAGGTATCTATGTGGCGTTTTCAAATGTTGGCGATCAAGCCCCCTTGTTTTCTCTATCCAACCAGCGTGGGGAGACCGTAACTTTAGATCAATTTAAAGGGAAAAGTAATGTAGTTATTTACTTCTACCCAAAAGCTATGACCCCGGGATGTACCGTGCAGGCTTGTGGTATTCGAGATACAAATGCCGACTTTAAGAAGCTGAATACCGTGGTCATGGGTATCAGTCCTGACTCAGTTGACCGACTTGTGAAATTTGAGGACAAGCAGGAACTTAACTTCACTTTGTTGTCTGATGAAGATCATAGTGTAATCGACAGCTATGGAGCTTGGGATTTAAAGAAGTTCATGGGTCGCGAATTTATGGGGGTTCTTAGATCCACATTCATTATTAACAAAGAGGGCATTATCGTCCATGTTATGGGCAAGGTGAAAACTAAAACTCATCATGACGATGTACTAGACTGGATTTCAAAAAATCTCGACTAGGTCTTCGTTTCATTTACAACATGCATTTAACTTCAATTAAGGAAATTCACTATGTTTTTTATCGCTAATGCCTATGCCCAATCTGGTGCTCCTGCTGAACCAAACCCGATGGTTACCGTCGCCATGTTTGCAGGCTTATTTGCTTTTATGTATTTTTTAATAATACGGCCCCAGCGAAAACGCCAAAAAGAGCATACCGAACTTGTGGGTAGTTTAGCGAAGGGTAATGAGGTGGTGTTGACCAGCGGCATGCTGGGTAAAATCACCAAGATAGAAGGTGATTATGTGGTGCTCGAAGTTCATAATAATCTCGAACTAAAATTTCAAAAAGCCGCTGTCCATGCTGTTTTGCCCAAAGGAACCATCAAAGCAATTTAATTAAACTGCAAGCTCTATAAGGGGCCGATATGTTCGAGCAAATTATTGATCAAATCAATGGCTTCGTATGGGGCCCAGTGATGCTAACTTTGTTACTGGGCACAGGTATTTTTCTTACCATTGGCCTGAAAGGAATGACGATTAGTCATATCCCTTATGCCTTTAAGCAGCTTTTTAAGGGGCGACAGGGTAGTGGGGATGGCGAAATAAGTCCATTTAATGCGTTGATGACTTCGTTATCCTCTACGATCGGTATGGGTAATATTGCCGGTGTCGCAACCGCCATAGGTCTTGGTGGTCCTGGGGCGCTTTTCTGGATGTGGTGTGCCGCATTTGTCGGTATGGCAACTAAATATGCGGAGGCTGTTCTCGCCGTCAATTACCGTGAAACGGATGAGGCCGGTCGAAAAGTCGGCGGGCCGATGTACTACATTAAGAATGGTTTAGGTGATAATTGGAAATGGTTGGGTGGCGCCTTTGCGCTATTTGGCTCCCTTGCAGGTTTTGGATTGGCTAACACAGTTCAATCCAATGCAGTATCTCAAGTTTTAGACACAAACTTTAATGTTCCAACAGTTATCAGCGGAATTATTATGGCAGTACTTGTCGGTGGCGTCCTCCTAGGAGGGATTAAGCGGATCGCAAGAGTTGCCGGCAAATTAGTTCCCTTTATGGCTGTACTATATGTAACAGCCACACTCATTATTCTTTTAATGAACGCAACAGCAATACCTGCTGCCATCATCCTAGTTGTGGATAGCGCGTTTAACGGCGCTGCAGCCACCGGCGGTTTCGCTGGTGCGACCCTTATGTTGGCTTTGCGAATGGGAATTGCTCGGGGTATCTTTTCAAATGAAGCAGGATTGGGGTCAGCACCAATAGCCCACGCTGCTGCTGAAACAAACAGTCCAGTACGGCAGGGCACCATTGCCATGCTTGGTACTTTTATCGATACTTTAGTTATCTGTACTATGACGGGCTTGGTTTTGATTGTAACCGGTGTATGGAGCGGTGTGCCACAGGGGGCCGCAATGACACTTGCGGCGTTTACCAACGCCTTACCCTATGGTGATATCATTTTGTCCCTTTGCGTGGCGCTATTCGCTTTTACCACTATGCTGGGTTGGAGCTACTACGGGGAGCGCTGTGCTGAATTTTTATTAGGTCCTCGAGTGATTACTCCATTCAGAGTACTATGGGTAATCGGTATTTTTGTGGGTACTCAGATGAGCCTGGAACTGGTTTGGAAAATGACTGATGCACTTAATGGATTAATGGCGATCCCAAATCTGATCGCTTTACTGCTCTTATCACCCATTGTCTTTAAGTTAACTAAAGAGTACTTTGAAAAAGAAAATCGTGAGAGAGCAACTAAAAGCGAATAGCAATTATGTCCACAAAGACTAAACCAAAATTGGTAATTGCCATTTCATCAACCGCGCTCTTCGATATGGCGGAAAGCCATAATGTATATGAGCAGAAGGGTGTTGCAGCCTATGCAGAGTATCAACGCCAACATGAGGATGATATTTTGTCCCCTGGTGAGGCTTTCCCGCTAGCCAGAAAATTACTGCGCATTAATGATAAATTAGAAGGCGATCCTAGGGTTGAGATTATTCTGTTATCGCGCAATTCTGCCGATACGGGCTTGAGAGTCTTTAACTCTATCGCTCATCATGAGTTATCAATCACCAGAGCAGCATTCTCGGGAGGTTCGTCTCCCTACCGTTACGTGTCTGCTTTTGAGTGTGACCTTTTCCTTTCAACTAACGCTGAAGATGTCCGTAGCGCTCTAGATAATGGTGTCGCGGGAGCTACATTACTGTCATCCCGGGCAGGCCCTTCAGAAGATGGCGACCTGCGATTTGCATTTGATGGTGACGCAGTGCTATTTTCGGATGCATCTGAGCGTATTTATAAAGAACGAGGGCTTAAAGCATTCACGGAAAATGAAAAGGCGTCGGCCCGCACTCCTATGGATGCAGGTCCATTTAAGAGTTTTTTGCAGGCACTGCAAGGACTTCAAGCTGAGTTCTCCCCAGAAGAATGCCCGATTCGTACTGCGCTGGTGACAGCCAGATCCGCACCATCTCATGAACGTGTTGTCAGAACACTTCGAGATTGGAATGTCCGTATCGATGAAAGCTTATTTTTAGGGGGTTTGAGTAAAGGGGATTTTCTCAACTCCTTTGGTGCAGATGTTTTCTTTGATGATCAGCAGGCTCACTGTAAGTCCGCAAGTGAGTATGTGGCTACAGGCCATGTTCCTCATGGCATTGCTAACGAGTAAGTCATATGGCTGATTTAATACGTTCCAATAAGTACAGACAGTATTCTGATCAAAAGGTACTTCGGCTTTTCTCCGACGCCCCCAAGGGCGAGGCGCTGCACTTTCTGCAGGTCGAAATCGACGTGCGGGGATTAAAAGACGAAGCTGATCAGTTTTCGGAGTCAGCAAAACCCAAAGCTACGCACTCGCCCTGGTACTACCTCTTTTACCTACTACTTTTCGTGTTATTTATAGGAAGGTTTGGCAGTCAGTTGTTTTGACGCTACTATTTCTTATTTCCAACTGGAATAGATAAGCAAATGTGTCGTAATATATCGATATATGCTTTTACGCAGTAATCTAATGGTCAAATAGGCTACCAATATGAAACTTCAACAATTGCGTTATATATGGGAAGTCGCTCATCATGATCTAAACGTTTCAGCTACAGCACTGAGCCTCTACACATCACAGCCAGGCATAAGTAAGCAAATACGATTATTGGAAGATGAGCTAGGCGTGGAGATATTCGCCCGAAGTGGAAAACACCTCACTCGAGTTACAACAGCAGGGCAAGAAATTCTCCAAATGTCCGGAGAGATTTTGCGTAAAGTCGAGGGAATTAAGCAACTCTCGCGCGATCATCAAAATCCTGCTCATGGAACGCTTTCTATTGCGACCACTCATACGCAGGCGAGATATGTACTGCCGAACATTATTAAAGACTTTATCCTCAAATATCCCGATGTGACATTAAATATTGTTCAGGGAACACCTACTCATGTGTCCGAGGAAGCTGCATCAGGAGATGTCGACTTAGCTGTTGCCTATGATGACCTAGAGTTATATGGGGATCTGGCAATGATGCCTTGTTATCGCTGGAATCGCTGCATATTGGTGCCTAGGGGGCATCCACTGGTAAATATTGAAAAGATAACTTTAGAAGATGTGGTTGCGCATTCAATAGTAACCTATCCGTTTGGTTTTTCTGGAAGATCTAAACGTAAGAAAGCGTTTCATGACAAGGGTCTGGATCCTAAGATAGTATTTACAGCTACAGATGCTGACGTTATCAAAACCTATGTCCGACTAGGACTTGGTATAGGTATCGTGGCACACATGGCATACAGCCCAGAAGAGGACTCTGATCTTGTATCTCTCGAAGCGGCACACTTGTTTGAGTCAAGTATAACTAGCATCGGTGTTCGACGAGGAACCTATCTCAGAGGTTACATGTACGAATTCATAGAAGCCTTTGCACCTCATTTGACGTCTAGCGTAGTACAAAATGTCATGGCTCTGCCAAGTAAAGACGCACAAATGCATTATTTTGATACTTTGAATATTCCCGACTATTAGCTGAACGTTTTAGCATTCAGTAGAGTCTTCTTTTAAATCAATCTAGGAAAATCCTGTGGAAATTGCTTGCTTAGACCTCGAAGGGGTCTTAATACCCGAAATTTGGATCGCCTTTGCTGAGAAAACCGGCATTGAGGCTCTTAAAAAAACAACCAGAGATGAGCCCGATTACGATGTACTAATGAATTATCGACTTGAGCTACTTAGGAAGAATGGCCTTGGACTTAGTGAAATACAAGAGGTAATAGCAACCTTGGAGCCTCTCGACGGTGCCGTAGAATTCGTCAATTGGCTTCGGGAACGCTTCCAAGTAGTTATTCTGTCTGATACCTTTTATGAATTTGCAAGCCCGTTAATGAAGCCTTTAGGTTACCCAACATTATTATGTCATCAGTTAGAATGCGATGATGCTGGCCGTGTTTTGGCCTATAAGCTACGCCAGGCAAATCCTAAGCGCCAATCAATAGTTGCACTAAAAAGCCTGTATTATAGAACTATTGCAGCGGGTGACTCGTATAACGACGTAACGATGTTAACAGAGGCGGACGCCGGGATACTGTTTCACGCCCCACAAAATGTAATTAATGAGTTCCCGCAGTTTCGTGCTGCGGACACATATGACGATCTAAAAAATGAGTTTATACGTGCGAGTAATAGGTCGCTTAGAAAATAGAACACTGGGCGAATTAATAGATGCCTGATAGACTGAGCCCTCAAGAGGAAAGGTTTTCATGGTGGGAAAAACGTCGAGTACTGATCGAATTCGCGAAAAGAAAAAGGTTTTTCTGGCGCGCGAACAAAAGATCGTTAGTGCCGCACTTGAATTACTAATTAGTGAAAATATTGATCGTGTAACGGTTTCGAAGATAGCCTCACAAGCTGGCATCGGCAAAGGGACTGTGTACAAACATTTCCTCACTAAAAATGAAATTCTTGTGCGTATTATGCTCGATTATGAAAAGAGCATTGCTCGGCGTTTGGCTGCCGGTTTAGAGAAGGCTGAGGCAGGCGATCCCGGTGCGGTATCAAAAGCCTACTTCGAGTCTAGGCTTGCACGGCCGGAGTTAGATCGCCTTGTTCAGAAACTTGAGGACCGCCTAATCGATGCAGATGACATTGGCCCGCAACTAGCTGAGTTCTCAAGAATCCGACGATCCCATGAGGAAGCGCTTGGTACAGTGATTTCAAAGCTTATCAGCCAAGGAATTCTGGAGGATGTCCCTCCACATTATCATTACTTGTCGTGCTGGGCTCTTGCCCAAGGCGCCGTGGAACTTTATTTCAATAAAAGCTGGGGTATCGAGGACGCATCTTCGCTTATGGGTTTCATCACTAGTATTGGCGTAACGATGGGTAACAGAGGTCAGTATCATCAGGCGGGCGATAAAAAGCCTAAATCCGCTGGCTAATGGCGTCAGATTCTCTAGATATATTATTCTCTGATCTTCTTGCCCTACAAGATATATCTCTTGAATCACTCCCTCCTGTACATTTATGGAATCCAAAGAAATCCGGGGATATGGATCTAGTCATTGATCGTGAAGGGCGATGGATACATGAAGGTGGAGAAATTAAAAGAGCACCCCTAGTGAAGCTTTTCTCAAGTATATTAAAGTTCGAGAAAGGACAATATTACCTTGTTACACCAGTTGAAAAATGGAAGATTAACGTTGAAATAGCGCCATTCTACATTACTCTTGTCAACAGAGAGATTAGGCAGCACGAGACTGCTATTAGCTGTGTTACATCAACCGGAGAGACAGTGGTAGTGAGCGAGGAAAACCCATTATGGATTGACCATCATGCCACGAACAATCAGCCCGTGCCATTAATAGAGGTCCGCAAAGGATTGACCGGTCTAATCAGCAGGGCAGCCTACTATCAACTTATTGATTGGGCAGAGGTTAATTTGACGGATAATAGTAATGAGCTGTTTGTTACGAGCATGGGCAAAAAGTTTGTCCTAGGCCAAATCGATTAACTGTTTAGGATTTAAAAAAGGACGAACTCGCTCGCCCTAGTACCAGCTATCATCTATTGCCCAATCAATGCCATAAGCAATGCCATAGTCCTTGATGGTTGCTTCATTTTTTTGACCAAGAGTTTCATACTTCACTTCTGTTTTATGGGTTATTTCACCCTGTTCACGGACAAGTAGTATTTCAAGTTCTAGGTCATCGCGCTCCTCGTTGCCGCCGACATAAGATCCAGATAATCCTAAATTACCAGTGTAAACGCTCATTTTTTTGGGTGTTATAGGTGCTTCAGGGTTTAAACCCGATCTAGCGATAGAAGCAATTCGTTGTATTGGAATATTTAATGCGCCAAAGTTATCAGATTCTAACCTTATATAGGTTTCAGTTTGGGTTTTAAGAATCCCATGCAAAATATCACCGTTTTTTAAAATAACTTGATCACTAAAGGTGGTGCAACTTATTACTGAAGAAAGAGTGGCAATTAGAATAGAAAGCGGTTTTCTAAGATTCATGTTTATTCTCATTGAATGAAAGCGATGCAGAAGCATATTTTCACATAAAAGCTGGGTTGGTAAAAATTTTCATGCCTTTTCTGATATAAAGGTTTGAAGCTGTTTTACTAAGTCTTCAACACTATGATTAATATCGAGATTTACTGTTGGTTCGTTATTATCAAAGGATTCCATTTCGGCAAACTGATTGTTGAGTAGTTCTGAAGACATAAAATGATCAGGTCGCTTGGCTAAACGTTCTCTAATAAGGGACGGTTTAGCATTTAACAGCACAACTAGTCTATTCGTATAGGTGCTCAAAATAACTTCTCTATGAGCTTTTTTTAATCCAGAGTACGCAAGAATACAATTTGTATGTTGCTGTCGATATATTCTCAATTGTTTACATATACGGTTAATCCACGGGGCTCTCTGTGTATTTGTCAGGGGGAGACCCTGTGACATCTGTTGAATTGCTTGTTCACTGTGATATGAATCAGCATCCATATAAGTAAATTGATAACGCTGTGAGAACGCATTAGCTAATGTCGACTTGCCTGTCCCAGACACACCCATGACAACTATTAACAGAGGCTCTAGTTTCATGTTTGGCTTGTATACTTCTTTAGAAAGCGTCATCTTGAAAAAATCTTTGTATATTGACTGACTCAATAGTTGTAACTCTAGGTATTGTATCCTAATATGGTTGCGCAACCAATCGTCCGCTAGATAATAATCTAACAAGAAAATAGCGGAAAAATTACAACAATAGGGTTTATTCTATGATTTCTGCCACTCAAAGGCTGATTCTTTCAGCGCTTCTTATTATCTCAATTAACGTTCAAGCCGAAGTAGTATCCTATTTTGATGAGAGCCTATCATCGGAAAAGCGTGTTGAGTTATTAATGAATGAAATGACTCTTGATGAAAAAATTGGCCAAATGTGCCAATTTGTTGGTGAAGCCTCGGATATCGATTTTGATAGCAAAGACACTAAAGCTAATTATACCCTAGCTTTAGGCGCTAGAGCTGGATTGATTAAAGAGGGTAAAATAGGCTCATTTTTAAAAGTATCCACCTATCAAGAAGCAAATATATTACAAAGTCTGGCCGAGCAATCACGACTAAAAATACCACTATTGATTGCCACTGATGCCATCCACGGTCATGGTATGTATATGGGTCCTACCACGATATATGCAACTCAAATTGGTCTGGCTGCGTCATTTGAGCCTGAACTAGCTGAGTTAATGGCTGAATATACTGCCAACGAAATGCGAGCTACAGGTTTTCACTGGGCTTACTCTCCCAATGTTGAAGTAGTGCGGGATGCACGCTGGGGTCGGATCGGAGAAACCTTTGGTGAAGATCCTTACCTGGTAACCGAAATGGGTAATGCTATGGTTCGTGGATATCAGGGTAAAAATTTTGATACACCTGCTAATGTAATAGCGTCAGCCAAGCACTTTGTTGGTGGTGGTATTCCCTATAACGGCGTAAATGGAGCACCTGCAGATGTTTCCGAGCGCACATTGCACGAGATATTTTTTCCACCTTTTGTGGGCTCAATTGAAAATGGCGTATATACCATTATGCCCGCACACAACGAGATTAATGGTATTCCTGCCCATGCGCACCAAGAATATTTAACCGATTTAATTCGAGGCGAATGGGGTTTTGATGGTTTTTATATCAGTGACTGGATGGATATCCAACGTCTAGAGGGAGCCCATAGGATTGTGGACTCTGAGAGAGAGGCCGACAAAGTAGCTGTATTAGCTGGTATGGATGTGCATATGCAGGGGCCCGGTTTTTTCGAAAATGTTAAGTCATTGGTGGAAAATGGTGAAATTCCAATCAGTCGTATTGACCATGCTGTCAGAAAAATTCTTTTTGCTAAATTCCAATTAGGTTTGTTTGAAAATCGCTACACAGATAAGCAGACTGTTGAAAAAACATTACTTAAAGACAGCCATCTTGAGTTGGCATTAAAAACCGCGCGAAAGTCGATGGTATTGCTTAAAAATAATGGCGTCTTACCTCTGCAAAAAGATCTGGGCCGAATACTGGTTACTGGGCCTAATGCTGACCATCAAGCTCTTCTAGGCGAGTGGGCGCGTGTGCAGCCAGATAGTAATGTCATTACTGTTTTGGAGGGCATTAGCGAGCAATATCCCAAGGGGACTAAAGTTGATCATGTACCTATTGCTCTGCACCATAATATTACCGCAGAAGAATTATCTAAAGTTGAAAAAGCAGCTAAGCAAGCGGATGTGGTTATTGCGGTTATGGGAGAAAATTCACTCCGCTTTGATAAGAATAAAACCAGTGCCGAAAACGTAGATCGTCCAACCTTAGATCTGATTGGAAACCAGATTGAGTTACTGGAAAAAATTAAAGCCAGTGGTGCTAAATTAGTGGTGGTGTTGGTTAATGGCGGACCTATAGCTTCAGAATGGTTGACCGAAAATGCTGATGCAATTGTCGAGGCTTGGGAGCCCGGCATGTATGGTGGTAAGGCCATAGCCGAAACCCTAGTTGGCAAAATAAACCCGGGCGGAAAGCTTCCAATTACAGTACCCCGTTCAGTTGGTCATCTGCAAAGCTTTTATAATCATAAGCCTTCAGCTTTTCACCGTGGTGGATTTTATTTAAGCAGTCGCAAACCACTTTATTACTTTGGTTATGGGCTTTCTTACACCAGTTTTGAATATAGCAATCTTAGCGTGCCAGAGACTATGTCTACGACTGATAGCCTTAGTTTTAGTGTTGATATAGCAAATACAGGCGATATGGATGGCGACGAAGTGGTATTAATTTATATCAATGATAAGGTAAGCACAGTGACCACACCAGTAAGAAAACTGGTGGCATTTAAACGAATTCACCTTAAGCGTGGTGAGAAGAAGACCTTAAACTTTACTATTGCCAACAAAGATTTTGCATTACTAGATCGTTATATGAAGTCTGTGGTTGAGCCTGGTGAGTTTGAAATCATTATTGGCGACCGCATAAAAGTAGAAACAATCAATGTTCAGCCGTAATTTTTACGCATATTTTTGAGAGCATTAATATGGATTTAAGCTTATTTTTGGTGACCGGAGTAGGGATTGCGCTACTACTTTTTTTGATAATAGCTCTGCGCGTCCCTGCTTTTCTGGCACTTCTTATTTCAAGTTTAAGTGTAGGGCTTCTTTCAGGATTACCCCCTGCTCAGGTTATAGATTCAGTCAAAAATGGTATGGGTGGTACCTTAGGTTTTGTAGCCGTTGTTGTCGGCTTAGGAGCTATCCTTGGTCAGATTTTAGAGAGTTCAGGGGGGATTGAGCGCATAGCTGATAGTTTGATCCGTACCTTTGGTCCAGAAAAAACTCAGTGGAGTCTCGGTATCACAGGATTTATAGTTGCTATTCCAGTATTTTTTGATGTGGCATTTATAATCCTAGCACCACTCCTGTATGGCCTAGCTAAGCGTTCAGGCCGCTCATTGTTGTATTACGCCATCCCTCTATTAGCGGGACTGGCTATTACCCATAGTTTTATACCACCGACACCGGGTCCCATTGCCGTTGCCAAGTTAGTTAATGCTGATCTCGGCTGGGTAATTCTATTTGGTGCTTTAACGGGAGTACCAGCAATGATTATCGCTGGCCCTTTGTTTGGTCAGTTTATCGCCAAGAAGATTTATATTCCGGTGCCTGAAACAACGCCTAATAACATTAAGGCCGAAACGCCATCTCCGAGCTTTGCTTGGGTTTCTTCAATTATTTTATTGCCCTTGCTACTTATCATGTTGGCGACCGTCGCACCTTTTTTATTAGTTGAATCCAGCAGTTTACTGATTGTCCTTAACTTTTTAGGTCATCCATTTGTTGCACTTACAATTGCGACTATTTTTGCTTTAATCGTGGCCTATTTAAAGTGTAACATCAGCACTGAATCACTTTTAAAGATTGCCAACAAAGGACTAGAGCCGGCTGGCGTGGTGATTTTAATTACTGGTGCTGGAGGCGCATTCAAGCAGGTTTTAATTGATTCTGGCGTGGGTCAAATGCTTGCAACAGTATTTGTTGAGGCTCAGTTTTCCGTATTTATTTTAGGCTTTTTAATTGCAGCTATTACTCGAGTGGCTCAGGGTTCTGCAACCGTGGCGATGATCACAGGCGCTGGTCTGATGGCGCCTATATTGGAATTACAGCCAATGTCAGCACCCAGTTTAGGGTTGCTAGTCATCGCTATTTCCTCTGGGGCAACCATACTTTCGCATGTTAATGATTCTGGATTTTGGCTAGTCAGTCGTTACTTGGGTATGAGCGAGACAAACACCCTAAAGAGCTGGACTGTAATGACCACATTGATCTCAATAATCGGTTTATCTTGCTGCCTGTTGATATCGCTTTTTTTATAATTGTGCAATCGTAATTAATGACGAAAAGAGAAACTTAGAGCATGAAACGTCTTACTCTAAAAGATGTTGCCGCTGAGGCTAAAGTTAGCCCTATTACTGTATCGCGGGTGGTTAATGGTGTTGATGGGGTAAGCGCTAATGTGCGTCAAAATGTAGAAGCAGCCATTGCAAAGATGGGCTATATCCCCAATCGTTCAGCAAGTGTATTGGCATCCTCAAAGTCGAAGTTAATTGGGGTGTTAATTCCTTCACTATCCAATGTGGTTTTTAACGATGTTTTGAGGGGTATCTATGATATTGCGACTACTGCCAATTATCAGGTGTTATTGTTCAATACACATTATTCTCCCATTGAGGAAACGCGTGCTATAAGAACCCTAATGGGGCAGTCACCCGAGGGAATTATTATTACTGGTGGCGAGCAGACCGCTGCCTCTAAAACCATGCTGCAAGAAGCTAGAGTGCCTGTAGTTCAAATAATGGGTAAAGTTGATAAACCTATTGATATTAATGTTGGCTTTTCACATTTTGATGCTGGAGAATCTGTGGCTCAGTTATTATTGGATAAGTCCTATCGCAAAATAGCCTTTTTAGGTGCGAGGATGGATCGCAGAACCTGCCAGCGACTAGATGGATTTGAAAAAAGGTTATTGGCAGTCAATTATCTAGACAAGAAACGCATCATAACAACCTCTAAACCATCATCAGTGGCTATGGGAGCTTCACTATTCAGGGAGTTAATGGAAGTTACAGAAGGGGATTGTGACGCCGTTTTTTGCTGTAATGATGATCTGGCAGTAGGGGTCTTGCACGAATGTAAAAAAATGCATATTAATGTGCCCGAGGAATTTGGTGTCTGTGGTTTTAATGATATTGAAATGGCTGCTTTTACTGAGCCTGCATTAACCACTGTAAGGGTTAATCGATACAAAATGGGGAGTAGAGCTATGGAGCTCATTTTTGAAAAAAATCTTCCCGCTAGCGACAATAAATCAAGCATATCCGGCTATATCAATACAGGTTTTGAATTAGTTTTGCGTGATTCGACAAGATAATCACGGCCAATGAATCCTAACTTTTAAGTACTAGAAAACCATTAAGGTGCCATCATTGATTATCATTAAAAACAGAATTTATAAGTCACCAGCTATCGCTATATTCTGCTCCTTTATGTTGATTATTTCCTGTTCTGAGATGCTGCCGCCAAAGACTGCAAACAGCCCAGTCACAGTAGCTGATGCGAATGCTAAATACTGTCCTGAAGGCTCAGATTTCACAAAATTAGACTTAAGCCATACAAAGCTTAGGCGGGAACCTAATATTCCGTTAATTTATCAGGGATATAATAATATTGAAGGCCCTGTATGGCACGATGGCGCACTTTACTATTCAAATATGGGGTCGCATTTACCAGATAAAAATGGCTTTGTTTTAAGTAATCAGGCTGCTATTTGGCGATGGGTTAAGGGTCAAGAACCTCAGTTATGGATGGATGATTCTGAGGCGGGAACCAATGGGTTAGCCCTAGACAGTCAGGGTAACCTTATAGCGGCTCGACAGCTTGATGGTTCTATAGTGACAATTGACTGGGAAAGCAAAAAGATCACTTCATTAGCTGACGGCTTTGATAATAAACGATTTAATTCGCCCAACGATTTGACCATTACTCATGATGATAGGATTTTTTTCACGGATCCTAATTGGAATACGCCATCTAATATTGATCCAGAGAGTATACAAGGTGGCGGTACTGCCGGTTCTATTGAGCCTGGTCAGCGTATTTATTATGTAGCTAATGGGCTTGTTAAGCCTACAGCAGTCACTGAGCTTGTACCAGCCTTAAGGGATAAGCCTAATGGAATTATATTATCACTTGATCAGCAACAACTCATTGTAGGTGGGCTGCGAGGTTTATGGGTATTTGACTTAATTGCACATGAGGTATCAAGGCCACAACAAATTCTTGATTCACCTATTGATGGGTTAGGAAAAGATTGCAATGGTAATATTTATGTCACAACAACAACTCCTGTTGGTGAAAGAAATGATGGTCAGGTGGTTTTGATCATGAATAAAGAGTATCAAAGGATCGGGCAATTAAACGTTGAGGGTGTTCATATTGTCACTAATATAGCCTTTGGCGGGAAGAATCGAAAAACTCTTTTTGTTACTGGTTTAACCGACCCAATAGATGGAGATAAACCGCGATATTGTGGAGACAGTATATGCTTGTCCGCTGGTATATATTCAGCCAAGCTTAATGTGCCTGGTTTCCCTTATTAATGATATTCAAGTGAAAATTAAATAAAATACCTCAGCTACAGGCTATGGGGTTTGGTGCTTTGGTTAAGAGTGGTGCACCCGTCGGGATTGATCCTTAACACATTTTTTTAGGGTTACTGGATTACATGTTTGGATAATTTGGGCCGCCAGCGCCCTCTGGAACTACCCAGTTAATATTCTGACTAGGTTCTTTAATATCGCAGGTTTTGCAGTGAACGCAGTTCTGGGCATTAATCTGAAAGCGATTACTCCCATCATCGTTTTCAATCACCTCGTAGACACCCGCAGGGCAATAACGCTGAGCTGGCTCGTCAAACATGCCTAAATTGAAGTTAATAGGCAGATCTGCATCTTTAAGAGTTAGATGGCAGGGCTGATCCTCTTCATGGTTTGTATTTGACATAAAAACCGATGATGCTTTATCAAAACTGATTACGTTATCCGGTTTAGCGTAATCAATTTTTTTACAGTCTGCCGCAGGTTTCATTGCTTTATGATCTGGCAGGCTGTCTCGAAGGGTAAAGGGAAGCTTTCCGCGAAATATATTTTGCTCAATCCACACAAATGCTGAACCAATTAACAATGGAAACTTGTGCATCCAGCCAGAGAAATTCCTCGATTTGTAAAGCTCTTCGTACAACCAGGATGCTTTGAAATGTTTGTTATAAACCTCTAGATCAGACGGGGCCGCATCTCCTAACTCCATGGCTTCAGCTATGGTGTCTGCTGCGATCATCCCGCTTTTCATCGCGGTATGATTACCTTTTATTTTTACTGAGTTCAATGTTCCAGCATCACAACCTATCAATAGGCCACCTGGGAAGTGCATCTTAGGCAATGAATTTAATCCACCTTTTATTATCGCTCTAGCGCCATAGGTCAAGCGAGAACCACCCTCTAAATATTTAAGAGTCTCAGGATGGTGTTTCCAACGCTGAAATTCTTCGAAGGGACTCATGTGTGGATTACTGTAATTAAGGTCCGCAATTAAGCCTATATAAACCTGGTTATTTTCGGCATGATAGAGAAACGCTCCACCACCTGCGTTTGATTCCGCAAGAGGCCAACCAAGGCCATGAACCACTAGGCCCTCCTCGTGTTGCTCAGGGGGTATTTGCCAAATTTCCTTAATTCCAATTCCGTAGTGCTGAGGATCAGACTGTTTATCTAGCTCGAACTTCCTGATGAGCTGTTTCCCTAAATGTCCTCTGCAACCTTCTGCGAATAAGGTGTACTTGGCGTGTAATTCCATACCTTGGGCGTAACTGGCTTTATGCTCACCATCCTGGCCAATACCCATATCCCCTGTGGCGATTCCTTTGACGGACCCATCTTCGTGAAAAACCACCTCAGAAGCAGCAAAACCAGGATATATATCAACTTCCATCATTTCTGCTTGCTCTGCTAGCCAGCGACACACGTTACCCATAGAAACAATGTAATTACCGTCATTATGAGTAGGCTTTGGAATCATGAAGTTGGGCAGTTTTATAGCACTTTTTGCTCCGGTATATAGAAAGAACTTATCTGTCTTCACCGCTGTATTTAATGGGGCGCCACGCTCTTGCCAATCTGGAAAAAGTTCTTGCATTGCTCTGGGCTCGAAAACGGCTCCAGACAGAATATGTGCTCCGACTTCAGAGCCTTTTTCAACAACACAAACTGAGATATCTGAATTTAATTGCTTAAGACGAATAGCTGCAGACAGGCCAGAAGGCCCCGCCCCAACGATAACGACATCGTATTCCATTGATTCTCTTTCCAAAGCATTACTCCAAGAAATTGTAAATCGGTCAGTAGAGTGCGTAGTTTAACATATTGATTCAGCTATATTGAATATTTATCAGTGAAATCAACAGTCTAAGCAAGGCGTTAAAGCTGACCAATGGGTCGTAACAGCGACATTGTTAGGTTGCTTTTTAGGCCGTATTTCGGCACTATACCGCCGTGAAAAAAAGCGAGGATTTGCGCATTCAGTACCAATTCCTCAACACTCTCCACTGACTATTGAAGGATCACCATGAAAGTTCTGGTAGCGGTAAAGCGCGTTGTAGATTACAACGTTAAGGTAAGGCCGAAAGCTGATGGTACTGATGTCGATTTGGCTAACGTTAAAATGTCAATCAACCCCTTTTGTGAGATTGCTGTTGAAGAAGCAGTGCGCCTCAAGGAGAAAGGAGAAGCCACTGAGATAGTGGCAGTATCCGTTGGTCCTCAGCAGTCCCAAGAGCAGTTGCGTACCGCTTTAGCCCTTGGTGCAGACCGGGCGATCCTTGTATCCACTGAAGGTACTCTAGAGCCTCTGGCCATTGCAAAATGCTTAAAGGCAGTTTGTGACTCTGAATCTCCAGATCTCGTTTTGATGGGTAAACAAGCCATCGATGGTGATAACAACCAAACAGGTCAGATGTTAGCTGCTCTTCTGGGTGTTGGTCAGGCCACCTTCGCATCAGAAATAGCTATAGACGGTGACAATGTGAGTGTAACCCGGGAAGTTGATGGTGGATTACAAACATTATCCCTTGCTTTGCCTGCGGTGGTGACCGCGGATTTACGCTTAAATGAGCCACGTTACGCCTCATTGCCAAACATAATGAAAGCTAAAAAGAAACCTTTAGACACAACAACCCCGGCGGACCTAGGTGTTGATGCGTCGTCACGAGTGACTCTGATGGGAGTAGAGCTCCCTGCAGAACGTCAGGCGGGCATTAAGGTTGAAGATGTAGCTCAACTAGTTGATAAGCTAAGAAATGAAGCCAAGGTGATCTCATGAGTATTTTAATCGTAGCTGAACACGATAATAATGATTTAAACGCAGCAACACTTAACTCTGTGACCGCTGCTAATGCTATTGGCGGTGATATCCATATCTTAGTGGCTGGACATGGTTGCGTAACTGTTGCAGAGCAGGCCAGTAAAGTAGCGGGCGTCTCAAAGGTACTCCTAGCTGATGCATCTGCCTACGAACATGCATTGGCAGAAAATGTTTCTTTACTGATCGCTCAGATTGGCTCGGACTATGGGCATATATTGGCTACAGCAACAAGCAATGCAAAAAATATTATGCCCAGAGCTGCGGCTCTGCTGGATTCCCAAGCAATATCAGATATTTCTGCTGTTATTGACGGAGACACCTTTAAGCGTCCAATCTATGCAGGTAATGTGATTGCCACAGTAAAAAGTAGTGATGTCATCAAGGTTATCACCGTTCGTGGAACAGCTTTCGATGCGGCTGCCAGCGAAGGGGCATCCGCGAGCATAGATACTCTGGTAGACGCTCACGATGCAGAGAAGTCTAGTTTTACTAGCGAAGAGGTAGCTAAGTCGGACCGTCCTGAACTCACCGCTGCAGACGTTGTTATATCTGGAGGTCGTGGAATGGGTAACGGTGAAAACTTTGGATTATTAAATGGCATCGCAGATAAATTGGGCGCGGCTATAGGTGCATCTAGGGCTGCAGTGGATGCTGGCTTTGTTCCCAATGATATGCAGGTAGGGCAGACGGGAAAGATTGTTGCTCCCGATCTCTATATCGCCGTGGGAATCTCTGGAGCGATTCAGCATCTCGCGGGCATGAAGGACAGTAAAGTAATTGTGGCTATTAACAAAGATGAAGAAGCACCCATCTTCTCTGTAGCTGATTATGGTCTGGTTGCTGATTTATTTGATGCGCTGCCAGAATTTGAGGCCGCGCTCTAATACGCTGTCATACTGGCAAAACAAAAAAGGCCCCACCGGGGCCTTTTTTTTATCTAATCATTACTTACTAGTAACTCTGTCTGATAGATATCGAGCCAATAATAAAAATCTTCTTCATAAAGCTCTTCAACTGTTTCATCTGAATCAGACTGAGCGTGCAGGGCTTTGTCGATACTGTTGTCAGTCGAGAGAGAGTCAGTATCATAGGGAACCATCAAACTAAACGCCAAAATAGTGCTAAAAGCGCCTGCAGTTAACCATTTAATAGAGCGATAGGAAGGTGATTTTTGCTCCAGCGCAAATTTTCTACTTCTGGCAAGGCGAAATATATCTGTTGCCTGTGTATTTTCTTCAAGGAATTGCAAGTCATCTGCAAACTCTGAATTTGGCTTCTTAGTCATTGTAATCTTCCTTAAGCGCGCTTCTTAATCGATTCATAGCACGTGAATAGTGTGTTTTTACACTACCTTCGCTACAACCCATCGCCTTCGCAGTTTCCCGAGTGCTAAGACCCTCCCAGGTACGGAGTATAAAAGCTTGCTTTTGACGTCCAGCTAGGCCTTGAATCTGGCTCGCGAGTTTTGCTGTATTCTGCTTCCGAATCATCATCGCATCTGGTTCTTCTGATGACCGGGCTATACCTTGCTCCACCGCAGTGTTGCAGTAGTCTTGAGCGTCCTCGATATCAGATTTCTTCCATGGAAACAGCCGATCTTTAACTGTATTACGGCGGTAATAATCCGTAATTTTGCTGTTCAATATGCGGTAAAAAAGAGGCTTCCACGCCCTGTGGTCTTTGTCGGCATACTTTTCTACTAATTTATACATCGATTCTTGAACAATATCATGAGCATCATCCAAGCTGCGGGTGCTTAGTCGAGCCATATGAAAGGCACGCCTTTCAATGTACTTTAAGAATTGGTCAATCGAGTTGTATTCGAGGGTCACAAGGGTAGTGTCCGATTGACAATCTTCCACCAAAGGTTTGTTATGCTTCGCTTTAATGTGTGCAAGGCTCATAGGCTCATTTTAATCCACAACTTGTATCACTATAACGAAAACCACGAAGATTGGTTGACTTAGTTTTCTATAGCGCGAAGTCAGCCCAAATAGGGCAGTGGTCAGATGGTTTTTCTGACGCTCTGGCCTTGAAATCAATTCCAGTCCCTTCAAGCACATCTACGAGATTTTGGGTTGCCAGAATTAAGTCAATTCGCAGGCCTCGCTTAGGTTCTTGCTCATAACCTCGACTACGATAGTCAAACCAACTAAAAGAACTTTGATCATTGGCGTTCATATGCCGAAACGTGTCAATTAACCCGGTATTCAACAGATTCTGCAGCCATTCTCGCTCTTCCGGAAGAAAGCAGCAGATACCCCGCTGTAGCCAGCGTTTGGCATTTTCAGGCTTTATTCCTACATCAGCATCGGTTGCTGCAACATTCATATCGCCCATAACAACAACATTGTCGTTAGTAGCAAAGGTGTCAGTTATATAACGAGTGAGGTCTGAGTAATATTTTTCCTTGGCTGGGAACTTCGTAGGATGCTTACGGCTCTCTCCCTGAGGAAAATAGCCATTAATCACATGCAGTACTTTCCCATTCACTAAATACTCACCATGAATCACACGACGTTGAGCGTCTTCTTCATCAGATGGGAAGCCTCGCAAGACAGTATTTGCTTTGGTTTTGCTTAACAGAGCCACGCCGTAATGGCCTTTCTGACCAAAAAAGTCAACGTTATAGCCCAAGACTGTTATTGCCTCAACAGGAAACTCCTCGTCACTAACTTTGATTTCCTGCAGACCTAATACGTCGGGCTTATGTTCCTCTAAAACCTTTTCTATCTGATGTAGTCTGGCTCTTATGCCATTGACGTTGAACGACATTACTCTCGTTTTAGGGCCCATCAGTCATTCACTCTTTCAGATTCAACTTGCGCTAATCGCTGCACTTTTCTAGTGCTTTCTATGAAGATTTGTTGGCCAAGAATTCTGCCAGCCTCAAATAAAAGGGGATCGGTTTCTGAAATATTAGCCTCTTCCTCTTCTTCCTCTTGCAACTGGGCTTGCTCTTCAGGTAGATCACTCTCATTTTCTTCATTAATTTCATCACTATTTCTCCAAGCTTCAAGAGTAGCGAACGGCTCTTGACCCTTTGCAAGCAGACGTCTATTCTCAATTTCAAAGAGTCCTAGATCCCAGCTTTCACTGCGAATGCGACGTTGTTCGAGGTTAAGAGATAATGATTTTTCCCTTGCCCATTTATCACTTAATTCAATCCGCTCAATCAAGCTAGCAAAGTCAGGGTCTTCTTTGCGACGCTCAAGATGTGACTCAGTTAATGGGCTAATAAATGCTTTAAGCTCATCTTTAGTTTGGTGAGGAACCCGATGAATACTGTCCCAGGGAAGGGCATTATCTTGATGACTTTCACCTACCTCATCAAGATCATGTACCGAAGGGAAGGAAATATCCGGCAAAATACCTCGGTGTTGAGTGCTGTCACCAGAAACACGATAGAACTTAGATACGGTCATTTTCAATTGCCCGCTACTTAACGCGGTTATGTCTTGCACGGTTCCTTTACCAAAACTCTGACTGCCAACGACGAGCGCTCTGCCGTAATCCTGTAGCGCACCTGCAAATATCTCCGATGCAGATGCACTCAGTCGATTGATCATGACAAGGAGAGGGCCGTTATAAACCGCACGTCTATAAGCTCGCTGATTACGCTGCACACGCATATCAGAGTCCCTAATTTGAACCACAGGCCCGTAATCGATAAATAGATCGGTCAAGGATGTCGCTTCATATAGAGACCCACCACCATTACTTCGCAGATCCACCACAATGCCATCCACGTCGGCATCTTTAAGTTCCTCAACAAGCTTGTATACATCTCGAGTGGTGCTCTTGTAATTTGGATCGCGAGCCCTGTAGGCCTCAAAGTCCATGTAGAAAGCTGGAATATCAATAACTCCTAATTTGTATGTCTGACCCTCATTAACAATATTAAGTATCTTACTTTGAGCTGATTTATTTTCCAATTTGACAGTATCTCTGACGATAGTGATCGTTTTTGTGTTACTGCTATCTCCCTTAGACGGGATGAACTGAAGTCTTACCGTGGTATCTTTCGCGCCTCTAATTAAAGCGACTACATCATCAATTCGCCACCCTATGACATCGACAATATCTTCCTCTGCTTGCCCCACACCAACAATCTTGTCCTCAGCTTTTAGCACACCATGAAGATCCGCTGGGCCTCCAGGGACAATTCGATTAATCTTTGTGTAGTCATCTTCAGTAGAAAGCTCCGCGCCTATACCTTCAAGGGACAGAGACATATTGATTTGAAAATTCTCATTTGTTCTAGGACTAAAATATGACGTGTGTGGGTCGTAAAGAGCGGCCAGGGCATTTGCATAGAGTTGCAAAACATCTTGGCTATCTCGTTGCTCAAATTGCTTGATTTGATTTTTATAACGCTTAACCAATAGCTCCCTAGCATCTGCCTCTTCTTTTTCATTAAGTATTAGGCGAACCATCGAATCTACAAGGCGCTTTTCCCAAAACTCAGATGCCTCTGCTTGGGACTTGAACCAAGACCGGAGTTCTGGATCAAAAACAATGGAATCTGAAGTGTCAAAGTCAAATACATAATTTTCGTCTTCTAACAAAGTGATGTTTCTTTCTAGCTGCGCCATCGCGCGGTCGCGAACACGATTGAACATGATAAACCCAGGCTCGATATCACCTCGCTTTGACAAATCATCAAGTTTTGACCGCCATTTTTCAAACTCATCAATATCACTTTGTAAGAAGTAGTTCTTACCTGAATCTAGCGTATTAATGTATTCGTCTAAATACCGAACAGATAGCGCATCATCAATTTCTTGACTCCGATAATGCCGGCTAGCAAGACGCTCAAAAATCTCACGATACAAAGATGACTGGCCATCTTCAGTTTCAATAGGTACAGAAGCAGCGACCGAAAGGCTGAAAATCAATGTTGGCAGAAAAATCAACCGACAAGAAAGAGTACGAAAAAGCTGATACATAACATATCCTTTAAATTTAACTAAAGTTTACCAGAACTTCGCCTAATGCATAGGCCACAAGGGAGCTAAAGTAGAGTTAAAAACCACCAAGGTTGACTAATACAGTGTATTTCTTGGAAAAAAGACGGTGTTTCCGCTTTCTCCCTGTGATAACGCTCGAGTATCATATAAAAACAGTACAAATGAAGCATTCAAGACTAGAGTTTTTAAGGGATTAGACATAGTATTTCGTCTATATTTTGGATTTTACTCATTTGCTGGAGCGAAGATATGAATAAGATTTTGTTTATGGCATTAATGCTTGTGTCAAGTCTAGCCTTGAGCAATAACCATGAAAAGTCAGAAACTGAAAAACTTAATGCATGGTTTGAGGTGAAGTATGAAGAAGAGTTAATGATGAGCCCCCTTGGCTTAACTTTTCAGGGTCGCAAAGACCGGTACAACGAAATTGATGATATGAGTGAGGCTACTCAACTCAAAAGAATCCAATGGAAAGGCCACTCCGTTGAGGAAATGGTGTCAACCTTTGACTATAGCAAGCTTAGCGATGCCGCCAAAATATCCTATGACCTATGGGAGCATCAATACGAATCAGCACTTGCTGGTAGGGCGTTTATGCGACGAGGCTACATATTCCATCAAATGAGTGGTATTCATTCGTTCTTCCCTACACTGATGATGAATTATCATACTGTCGAGACCAAGCAAGATATGACGGACTATATTTCGCGTATTAGTGGCATTGGTGCTGCAATGGCAGAGCTTACAGGGCAAGCGAAGCTTGCAGCAGGTGAGGGCGTCCGACCTCCTCGTTTTGCCTATGAGATTGTGATGAAAGAATCCAAGGCAATCATCTCGGGAGCACCATTTGATGATAGCGGGACAGATTCGACTCTGTGGGCTGATGCTAATACGAAGGTATCTGCCCTAGTTAAAGCAGACACAATTACGCAAAAGCAGGCTGATGACCTAATAAAAGCAGTACGAACTGCGCTTATCAATGATTTTGCTCCGGGCTATGATGATTTGATAGCGTTCATGACAGACGACTTGAAAAATACAAGTGAGGAAGCTTTAGGCGTGCACGCACTTCCTGAGGGTGATGAGTTCTATAAGTATCGCTTAAAGAGTCTCACCACTACTGATATGACGGCAGATCAAATACACCAACTCGGGCTTGATGAAGTCAGACGTATTCGGGGTGAAATGGAGGTTATCAAGGAAAAAGATGGCTTCAAAGGAACGCTGCAAGAGTATTTTTCCTATATCAGGGACAGTAAAGATAATGAAAAATTGTACTATGAAAACACCGACGAAGGGAGGCAAGGGTACATAGATGACGCAACAGCGGCCATTGAAAACCTCAAAAAAGAGCTACCGAACTATTTTGGCATTTTGCCTAAGGCTGATTTAGTAGTAAAACGCGTCGAAGCCTTCCGCGAGCAAGACGGTGCACCACAGCATTACTACCCAGGCACACCCGATGGTTCAAGGCCTGGGGTGTATTATGCGCACCTTTCAGATATGAAGGCCATGCCAAAGAATGAGCTTGAAGTCATTGCTTACCATGAGGGGCTGCCTGGTCATCATATGCAGATCTCTATTGCACAAGAGCTTAAAGGTATTCCCAAGTTCCGCACACAGGCTGGTAGCACAGCCTATGTAGAAGGGTGGGCACTGTATACCGAGGCGCTCGCAAAAGAGATGCCAAATACTTACGTGACCTTAGGATCTGATTTTGGACGTTTAGGCAGTGAAATGTGGCGCGCGATTCGTCTTGTTGTAGACACAGGAATGCACTATAAAAAATGGTCACAACAACAAGCGGTTGATTTTTTCTCCGAAAACTCGCCAGCGCCGCTAGAGACTATCGAGACTGAGATTCGGCGCTACCTAGTGGTCCCCGGTCAAGCGACGGCCTATAAAATCGGCATGATCGAGATTCAGCGTTTGCGAAAAATGGCTGAAAGCCAATTAGGGGATAAGTTTGATATCAAAGCCTTCCACGATACTGTGCTGGGTGGTGGGGCATTGCCGCTTGGTATGCTTGAGCGCCAGGTCAGAAACTGGATAAAGGCTACTAAAGTAGAGTAGTAGCTTATTTAGAACCAATTTGCTATGTCCGCTAATCTCAATTAGTAGACATAGCTAGACAATCCTTTATACGGCTGATACAGTGTATTTCAATGAAATTGCCGTCTACAGCTAAATAACAATATGTCTAAAGCATTTACTGCCACACCACTCTTTGACGCCCATAAGACCTTCGTACGCTTACCGATGGGCCCTGCGATGCTGAATGATTATCCAGACTCAAAGCTTTTCATAGACAAAATTGCATCGGATATACCAGATGCCACTCAAGATTTCTTTTATACTCAGTCTTTCCTGAAGAGCTACAGTCGCAAAAGTGAAGCCACCTATCGCGGTTACCGCAATGAGGTTGAGCGTTTGCTGCTGTGGTCCTGGACCGTTGCTAACAAGAGCGTAATTAAACTTAAACGCCCTGATTTGGAGGCGTACTTTGATTTCGTGCACAGTCCGCCAGCACATTGGGTTGGTATGTCTGTAGCTGATCGTTTTAAGATAATCGGCGGACAGTCTCGTCAAAATAAAAATTGGCGCCCATTTGTTGTGAAAATAGCCAAACAGGACCGTAAAAATGCCCTAGACAACGGATTAACTATTCCACATAGCACAGATGGCCACTCGTTGTCCCATGAAGCCATGAAGATTTGTTACTCGGCTTTGTCGTGCTTTTATGACTATCTAACCGACGAAGGCTATGCATTTGGTAATCCAATACCCGCAATTAGGAAACAATCGCCGTTTTTGATCAAG
>Ga0207964_1000036_pt1 | contig 54887 bp, 53 predicted proteins | sample Knorr_S23_td_250_FD_185608 | JGI IMG/M metagenome (GOLD analysis project Ga0207964, IMG submission 185608) | Marine microbial communities from Southern Atlantic Ocean transect - Knorr_S23_td_250_ad_251m_LV_A (SPAdes) (version 2) | ecosystem: Environmental > Aquatic > Marine > Oceanic | place...
GTAACCTATGATGTTTCTAGTAAGCCACCGGCGACGATTGAGTGGGAATAGTAACCAGTATAAAATCAATACCTTATAAAAATTAAGTTCGGGTAACTCTCAGGAAAGTCTTGTCACAACTCTTGCGCAATCGTTTTTAGGCGCTGTAAACTCTTTTTGTCAACAAGTAACTTTCGAGTAAGTCCTGTTGATTATTGCGCATCATAAGGATCTTCGGCTATGGCTCGAGCTAAAAGAGTCTCAAAACGCAATACAACAACTGAGTGTTATGACGTGCTAGATGGCATGGCTAAAGTGCTTCGAGTCAAACAGAGTGGCAAATGTGGTAGTTTCGTATGTACATTGCTAAAGAGCTGGCACGAAAATAATTTCTGATGTAAGTGCCGGCAAAAAAAATTAATCATCAGCCCACATGAGCTCTTGAAATTTCACATTATTTTTTAAGCTCGATGAGATCATTTCGATACCATAAATTTCTGCTAATTTCTTTTTATTCGACAGCATGGAAATGCCTAAATTTGCTGTTCTGGCCTTAGGCTTGAATTCCATAACCTCTAGGATTGTTGGGTAAATATCAAATGGTGTGGACATCGTGTTTATTTCTTTCTTTTGGTTAGTGCCAAGGATAACAAAATAGTTTCTTCGTTTCTCAGGCCCTATAGCTTGTAGCTGATCATATAAGGTGTTTTTCATCGCTAAATGATCACTTTGAATTACGACAATTGTATCCTCCATAATTCCAAGCGACTCAATCTTATCAAGCAAACTTTTTACATGCTTTGCAGTACATTTAATCGCTGCAGGTATATAGCTTTCTTCAACTACAAAATCTTCACATGTATCGTCTAAATAAGCATCTGGCCCATGTGTTCCAATAGTTAGCATCGTAAGAGCAAATGGTTTCCCACTTTTACTTAACTTCTCAATTTCATTCTCAGCTTTTTCAAAAATATAACTGTCATCTAGGCCCCATTTATTCTGTCGGCTCTCATTAGCACTATCAACAAGAGAATTGATTCCAAAAACATGATCGTACCCATGCGAAAGGAATAATTTTCCTTTTGAAAATATTTCAAGGCTAGATCCGTTCATATAGCTTAAAAAATATCCTTCTCGCTTAAGGATATCACCAAGACAAACGACCCCACTCATGAACTGATCCTCTTGGTTGCCAAAATCTCGTGAGGTGTTCTCATGTATTTTGTTTTTATAATCAAATATTCCATTTGGAAGCAATGGTACGCCGCATTGGGATGCAACTAATCCAGCAGCGGTGAAATGGGTACCAAAAACTTGGCTAATATTAGTGAAACTTAATCCCCTCTTCTCTAGTTCACTAAAATAATCAAAAGATGTTTTAGTTGTCGAGATCTGCGCATAACTTCTTTCCATACTTTCCAAATAGATATGCACTAAGTTTTTCTTACTACCCATCGTTTCATCAATTGTCACTCCTTTCAAATCTTTTACAAGGTCTACTTTATCTTGAGGACCTGAAAAAAATAATAAATCACTTAATGAAATTGTTATTGGGTTAAATGTTATGAAAAATATCGTTATAGAAGCCAGTATATACTTGAAATTATTTATCCTAGAAATCAAGTAAATTGATGATACTGAAAAAATAATCCACAACATGACTCCTTCTACGATAAGATCCAAAAAATCATTCATGGCTATATTAATTAATGAAATAGTATCGATTGTTTTTAAAGTTGTGGCAATTGCAAAAATATGAGAGTTCCCAAAGGCTATATCTATTAATAAAAACGGCATGATTAATAGTAGCGATATATTAAACGGGATGATTATCTTAAGGTTAATAGGCATACTATTATCTTTCTTAGACAAGTAGCATGAGATAATAAAAGCTAATGACGTCAAGGTGAATGGAGTTATATTCGAATGAAGCAGACTGGACGAGAACCCATACAAATCAATTAAAATCTTAATTAATATCGAACAGAATGATAAGGCTATTAAACCTCTTAAAATCTTAACCTTAGCCACATTAAATCCTTATGCATACAACCCAAGATGTTAAAAGAGAAATAAATGTTAATAATGTCATGGCGCTTGCTGCGTCTTTTGATTTTTTAGCTAGCGGATGGTAGTCAGTGGAGACCAGGTCAACTACCGACTCAACTGCAGTGTTGATTAATTCTGAAGCAAGAAGCAACCAACCTAGGACTAAAATAAGAGCGATCTCCATTTTATTATTAATAAAACATAAAGCAGATACATCTGAAGCTAAGACAAGCAAGCACCACTGCCTAAAGCTAGGATCAGAATGCCAAGTGCTCTTGATCCCAGAGAACGAATAATTAAATTTTTTAATTACAGTTTTTAGCAAAATAACTACCTGAGTTAAAATTTACGGCGATATTCTATCACTAAAACTGCTTTGATTATACATTAATGTATGATTATTCTAACTATTTGAATGAGAACATTTAACTTATTCTTGGCAACTTCAATAAACGCTTTTTTGGCGTCACATCGACCATGCTGTGTGTATTAAGTCGTCAAGAGAAGCTCACTCAGGTTGCTGTGTTGGGAAAATATTTTCAAAAATATATTTTCTGGTGTAAGAGATATCATTGATGGAAGGAATTCATCTGCTCAAACCGTTCTTAGGGATGCACGTGTTGCCGTGTTGAACAAACTAAAGAAAGAAGCCTACTCAATTGTTGCTAACGCAGTAATCGCAGTCGACTTGGATTATACTGAGATGTCAGACGTCGGTAAATCCATGTTATTCGTTGTAGTTTCTGGTACGGGAGTTAAGGCAAAGATATTACAAGCAAAGACAGCGGTTAATCCGCTGCTTTGAGCCTTAATCATTAAAAGCATATTTCTCTAGTCATATTTTGAGCTGGGTCATCAGTCGATCACTCTCATAATTGTGGCAGAACTAAAAAAGGGCTTTTCTTATAATCGCAGACTTACTGCAACGCTTTTATCCTCTTCTAAAATCATCATCTTCAAGCATTGATTTAAGTGTTTGATCATTATGATTCGGTATCTCTTTATCGATCTGTTTTTTGATCATTAACAAATTCTTCAGCTTTCTCACTCGATACTTGTATTTTCTGGCTTCATTATTATCTTGCAATATTTTTGTGAGAGTTAACTCTTCTCTGCTGAAAATCCTTGATAAGTCTCTCTTAAATTCATGTCATCTCGCTCGATATGTTATGATCTACATATATATACAAAAGCACTACACTTTTAGCGATAGTTAGATTAAATATAGTTAATGTTTGATGATTTTGGAAGAATTACCGTAACTCTTGGGTAACTTCCAAAAAATGAAAAAACATATTAATAATATCAATGTCTTAATTTGCATTAAAGCGTTGTCGAAGATTGAGTGGGAGTGATCAGGTCTAAAAAACCACTTAATATCAATATTTTACATAATATTGTGCTGCTTCACACTTTTGTAACCTGTTGTTTTTATTGAGTTTTTAAATCCTACTTTCACAGTTTGTTTCACAAACTCGTGTCTATTGAAAATCATAAGTAACAAGAATTATTCTCATAAATTTCCCTTAATGTTCTTATTATTTATTTAGTTATTAACTAATTTATTAAGACAATAGTTCTGTGATTTGTTTTTTATTTTTTCTCCCAAAATCTTCATAATGATTAATAATGTCAGATAATGATTTACCAAAATCTGTAAGTGAATACTCTACTTTTGGTGGTACGGTTTTAAAGTCTCTCCTTGAAATTAAGTTATGATTTTCAAGTTCTCTTAGTTGCTTGGTTAGCATTTGCTCAGTAATTGGAGACAAGATTCGTTTTAACTCACCAAATCTTTTTGGTCCTGTTTGAATGATATACATCAATGGCATTTTCCATTTTCCACCGATTAATTTTGTAACTGCGTGTATGGGGCAATATTGTTCTTTCATAAATTTACACTATGTTTTTAGTTAGTACTCATTAAAAAGTTCGTACTTGTTAAATTGGTTGTATGAATTATTATACCCTTTTTAAATTCGATTGGGATTACTAATGAATAAATTTAATGAATACATTGACGAAAACTTTGATAAGGTTTCATTTATTGGACCTCTGTTTCTTAGAGTCATTCTAGGAGTATCTTTTTTCTTATTTGGTTACGGCAAGTTTCCACTCCCCTCAGAAATGTTAGTTGGGTTTGGTTTTCCAGAATTTATTGCAATACTTGTTCCATTAATAGAGGTTATTGGTGGAATTGGAATTATCCTAGCAGGTTTTATTGGTGGATTATTAGGTCAGTTTCTAACTAGAGTTTTTGCTTTGGTTTTAACTTTTTTTATGGTGTTTGCAATCGTTCTTGCTCACTCAGATTGGTTAATAACTGCCGACCTTTTTAAAAATATCCAAATTTTCTTGCTGGGCGTGTCTTTGTATTTTGTATTTAAACCAAAAAATTAATTATCAATAAAGGAGATAAATATGGAATGTGGTTGCGGAAGAAGTCCAACTGGTGAATGTATCGGTTGGCATGCTCTCACAGAAGAAGAGTATCAAGAAAAACTTAAGGAACATGAAGAGAAAGTTAACGAAGAGGAATAAGTTAGTGCTCAGCACTATATGTGATAACCGGATGAGAGGGGAAAAGGGGATATAACCTATCTCCTCTCAGCAAATTAAGGGGGGCGCTATTTAACCCCCCCATATCCTCATCACTTAATTTGAGTATCTGATCAACATCAATTGATTTTTTAGGACTTTTGTACCATCCATTTTCTTATGTTTATATGTATGTTCATGCTATGAAATTAATAATGGTTGTACATAATGGCAAGGGATATTATTGTTGAATGTGAAATTTTATGTATACCCATTTGTTTCACACTCGTTTCACACTTTTAAAAATATCAATCTAATCAATGGGTTGCGATCATGATGTCATTGAGTGGGAGTGACCAGGGCTAAAAAAACCGTTTAAAATCAATAGGTTATAAATTATTAAACTGTTTCACACTTTTGTAACCTATTGTTTTTATTGAGTTTTTAAATCTTACTTTCACAGTTTGTTTCACAAACTTGTGTCTATTGAAAATCATAATTGACATGAATTGAATGACTATTTTTTGTGCACTTTTGCAATAAGCACAAAATATCTCACCCGCTAACTCTATTGTCTAATTTACCTTGATTAACCAATTATCTATATGTATCTTGGGGGAATTTTATTCATCTTTAAATTATTGGGGTTTGATATGAAAATTATTGCAAGCATTTTGTTGTTTTTATTTATCACAGCATGTGGTGGTTCAGGTTCAGGTTCAGGGTCAGGGTCAAATGAAAAATATAACACAAGTAATTTTAAAGATTTGGCTGGAACATGGACTCCTTGGATGTCTAAAACCGATTATGAGGATGATGATAATTATGATTATTTTGAATTGAGTTTTTCCAGATTTGGAAGTATGTACTTATTTGCATCTATTGATGACATTTACATAAATTGTTTTGGAAATTACGACATCAATGGGTTTAGACAGGATTCTGCATTAAATTGTAATTCAACTGATATGAACTATGAGTTTTTTGATTTTAATTTTTCATCTATCTTCGATAAGGATATGATGATGATTGATACAGTTGAATTATCAAATTTGTTGTTAATTTCTAAATTTGATGATGATATGACTCTATACAAAAATCCAAATTTTTGGATGGACGAAGGCACTAATATTCAATCTGGTATTTATGATGTATTTGAAATTGATGATGTTCTTATTAGAGTATCATCAAATGGTCAAATCGAGACTGTAAAAAATAACGAAATTTTGAATGTTGATTGTGAAATCAATGGATCTGTTAAGCCTGATCCAGATTATGGTTTGACTACACAAAACCAAGTTAGTGCCCTTTTTGTAGATTCACATGAGGCGATGCTGGACGTTAAAGGTTGTTATATCCAAGAAAATATCGAATATTTTTCAAGCAAAATAGACATAAACCAAGTTGATCAAGTTTCAATTCTTAGAGCCGGTTATTGGAATAATAATGATAACTCTTATGATGTTGTGATTGATTTAACAGCATCCGGTAACACATCAATTAATGGTGGTAATAATTCATTTTTTTTAGTTCTTACTCAAGTCTGTGATGAGTTAGGGATACCTACAGATTATGCAGTCAATAATTATGATTATAATTATTGCGAAGACTATAATTAGCTCCCAAATGGAGGTAGTTAAGTTTAAACATTTTTATGCTTCACTCTTGTTTCACACTTTTTAAAATATTAATAGAATCAATGATTTGCGGTAAGGATGTCATTGAGTGGGAGTAATATTTAACTAAATAATATGGATCCAATATCTCAAGGTACAGTTGGCGCAGCCTTTGCGCAGTCCTCAGCTAACAAAAATAATATTGTTAAGATTAGTGTTATCGGTTTTATTGCAGGGTTGGCGCCTGATTTAGATATCTTGATAAAGTCATCAACCGATCCAATCTTATTTCTTGAATACCATAGGCAGTTCAGTCACTCGCTGTTTTTTATTCCTTTTGGCGCTTTCATTGTTGCTCTTTTTCTCTATCCTTTATTTAGAAAATCCCTACGTCTAAAGACTGTCTATCTGGCAAGTTTTTTGGGTTATGCAACTCATGGATTATTAGATGCCTGTACCTCTTATGGCACGCTACTCTTTTGGCCTTTCTCCAACGAGCGAATTACTTGGAATAATATATCTATTGTTGATCCGCTGTTTACGATTCCTGTCTTAATTCTCATAGGGACTGCAATAAAAACAAGAAAACGCCTTTTTAGTTATTTTGCAGTTGGATGGGTCGCTTTTTATCTGTTGTTAGGTTTTGTGCAGTATGAAAGGGCTTTATCAGCTGCGAACGAGCTTGCTTATTCGAGAGGACATAATCCAGAGCGCTTGACGCTTAAGCCATCATTTGGAAATCTGATTTTGTGGAAGTCTATTTATCAGCATGAAGAAAAGTTTTATGTTGATGCTATTCGAACGGTTCAATCTTCAACCTGGTGTTTGGGAGAATGCGTTAGAATATTTGACTACCAACGTCATCTACCCAATCTTAATAAAGACAGCCAGCAGATGAAGGATATTGAAAGGTTTCGGTGGTTTTCACAGGATTATTTGGGCTTTGACGAAGAAAAAAATCTTGTCACAGATATTCGTTACTCAATGATCCCCAACCAGATTGCCCCTATGTGGGGGCTGGTCATTGATAATCAGCGAGGTATCAATGAGCATGCGATTTGGTGGACAGGTCGTGGTTTAGAGCAAGGCCAGTTAGATTTATTTAAAGAGATGCTAAGCGGTAAAAAGTGTCGAGATAGCGTTGTAGCGTTGTAGTGTTTTTAGTCGTTCTTTAACTTTTTCTTCACACTTGTTTCATGCTTATAAAAAAGAAAATATAATCAATGAGTTACAATTAGGATGACATAGAGTGTGAATCAAAATGTTCAGCCATATCTGCTTAGGTACTAATAATCTCTCCGAATCTATGGCTTTCTACGATCAAGTTATGCCCGTATTGGGTGTTTCTAGGCAAGATACTGGCGATACCTACGCAGGCTATGGCAACCAAGAGGATATAGGCAGTGGCGTAAACTGCCTGTTTATTGGCAATACCTTTAATGGCGAGCCGGCCACAGCGGGTAATGGAGTTAATATTGCGCTACTGGCACAAACCAGAAAGCAGGTGGATAAATTTCACCAAATAGCGCTAGAAAATGGCGGTCAAGATGAGGGTGCTCCGGGATTGCGAGACGTACATCCAAATTTTTATGCCGCTTACGTTCTTGATCCCACAGGAAATAAGCTGGTTGTGGTTTGTCATACTGAGCAAAACCCATAACAATGGCTCTGGAAAACTACCAGTTTTCAGGGTAATTCAAAGATGTCTTCAACAGAGCAGTTGAGAGTTTTGGCAATTTTTAATGCCAGTACCGTCGAGGGAATATAAACGCCATTTTCAACGGCATTAATACTTTTTCTCGATACATCTGCGCTTTCAGAGAGCTGTTGCTGAGTTAGCCCTCTGGATTTTCGAATCTGCTGAAGATTATTTTGCAGTTTATCGTGGTTTTTACCCATTGCTATTTTTCTTCAAAATCTTCAACAGCTTTTGATAAAAGGGCGCTATCATTGGGAAAAATATAGCCCGCAATTATGGTGCCAATGCCAATTGCGCCAACCAGAAGGCCAACACCTTTAATGACACTGCCTAGGGCAACAGCACCTAAAAGATATAAACCAATGCCAACAAATAAGGTAATGGTACCGCTTCTTCTGTGATTGACAGGCTCTTTTTTTCCTTCCAGCTGCTCAAGAATTTTTTTAATTTCAGCGGGATCTTGAATATTTTTGGAGATTTCAATAAGGCTGTCTCTTTTGTTTTTTTCTTCAAAATATAACCAAGTAAATACGCCTAGTGGGATAATAATTCCCGCTAAAATACCTAATATAGGGATAAGTTCTGACATAACTACCTCTTTTTATTAATGTAACGTAAAGGTATCATTTTGGCAAAGAGAAGTAAAGGTTACAATATGGTAATTGTGATTTCCCTAAAACCCTCTATGGAAAAAGAAATTTTACTAAATGTTGGCATCTTAAAGCGAACCTTGGGGTTATTGGAAAAACCAAAGGGCTCGGTCGGCTTGCCAAACAAATTGGTATCCAATTTTTGATTATTGTTGATATCTAAAAACAGACGTATTGCATAGGTTCCCACAGGAACGGAGAGTTTTTTAGAATAGTTGCCCGCTTCCACTGGCTCGCGGAATTTTAAGTAGGACTGTGTGGTACTTTCCTTTTGCTCGCGTACCATTAGTTCCATATTTAAGACGCCCTGTTGCGGAATACTGTCTATATTAATAACTAGATTTTCAGCTTGGCAAGCATTCCAAAATAGGCTTGAGATAAATAGGCAGGGCAATAGGTGGATTAGCTTATTCAAAATCTTTTTTCTTAGCCTAGGGTTCTTATATTCCACCAAAGGATAGCTGGCGCTATCACTAACGTGGGTAGAATCCACCAAATCCATACGGGTTCTATACTAACATTGACCACCAGCACCGCGGTTACCACAGCGATGGTTCCGCCCATCATATGGGTTAAATGGCCGGCTATTCGCTTTTTGCCAACCGCTATTGTATTTTTGTATCTAATGTAGTCTTGATAGCCGATGGCAAGGGCGATAAATCCAAATACGACAAGGGTTATATATTGGGAATTCTGTGACATAAAATAAATAACAGCGAGCACCCACATACCTATACCTGAGATCAGCACCAATCCAATAGCCACCCAGTCAATGGTTTTAGCTATGCCTTTGCGGTTTTTAGCAAACTGTCTGCCGGCAAAGGCCAAATAGAAGGAAAAAATAGCAATTAAAAATAGGAAGATATTGCCAGTTATTATTGCCATCGGAATGGCGTTTGTGAAAATAGCTGACATAGCCCAGAAATAGGCCACACCTGAAAGGCGATGCAGTTTGTTGCCTTTCGCAGAGCAAAGCGCCAAGGCTGCACCCACCAAGGCAACGATGCCGGCGGTAATATGTACTGCAATAGAAGTTCCATCTTCCACCTCAGTTTTTATCCCATAGCTATAAAGACTAGCACAGTTTATAGCCTAAACTGCGACAATTTGTCACATTCCGCTAACCCTGATTAGGCCTTAAAATTCGCGCCATCATTCTTATAGCTTAGAGTTCAAACTATGTGTTTAAAGCGCTCTGCTTTGGCGGCCATTTTTGCGGTTGCAGCTACCCCTGTATTTTTTTCTAATTTTGCCTTTGCAAAAAATCTAAACAGCTCAGAAAATATCCAAGAAATCGTGGTAACTACCACCAGAGAAGTGAGAAATCTTAATGAAATGGCTGAGTCTATCGGTGTGCTATCCGAACAGACGTTGCGCAATATTTCGCCCTCCCATCCCGCTGAGGCATTAAATCGTATTGCCGGTGTGCATATCAATAATTTGGGGGGTGAGGGGCATATGGCATCGATTCGTCAGCCAATCACCACCGCTGGGGTCTATCTGTTTTTAGAGGATGGTCTGCCCACGCGACCTACTGGGTTTTTTAATCACAATGGTTTATATGAAATTAATATTCCGCAAAGTAGCCGTGTGGAAGTGATTAAAGGGCCGGCCTCGGCACTCTATGGTAGCGATGCTATTGGCGGTGTTATCAATGTTATCAGTAAAGCACCCTCAGTGGATTCACAAATAGATATTAATCATGAGCAGGGTTCCGATGGTTGGCAACGCAGTTTGTTTAGTGTCTCTGATGGCGATGATAATCTGGCAGCCAGACTGGATTTTAACCATACCCAGAGTCATGGCTTTCGCGATGCAGCTGACTATGATCGTCAGTCGTTGACTGGACGTGTAGATAGCCAGATTAATGACCCTATGCAGTTAAAGGTAATTGCCACATACTCGACTATTGATCAGTCTGGGGTGTCGAGCCTAGAGATTGACGATTACCAAAATAATACCCGTCAAAATCTCTACCATGATGATATAGGCTTCCGCGAGGTTGAGGCATTGCGCATATCGGCTGAATTGGCCTATGAAGTTAGTAGTGACCAATTGTTGAGCCTAACGCCATTTTATCGCGATAACCAAATGGCGATGATGCCCAGCTGGATGGTGACCTATGATCCCAATGTTCGTGATTATGAATTTACTAGTTATGGTGCATTATTAAAGTACCGTCAGCGATTTTTGGATGATTCTGTAGAGCTGATTGTAGGTATGGATGTTGATGTCACACCCTCTACCTATTTAGAGGAGAAAATTGAGGTTACCCAAGTTGAGGGTATCTATACAGATTATTTGCGCAGTGGCGAGCTCAATTATCATTTTGAGGCTAAACAGCGATCGCTATCCCCCTATATTCAGGCTGAGTTGCAATTCAATGACCAGTGGCGGTTAAACTTAGGTGTACGTCAGGATCAGTTCAAAGTAGATTATGAAAACTTTTTGCCAGCCGATCCCGCGGATTTTTCCCACCTTCGTCCTGCGAGTACGTCCATAGACTACAGCAATACCAGCCCTAAATTTGGTGCTGTTTACCAATACTCTAATGATCACCAAGCCTATGCTAACTACCGCTATGCCTTTCGTGCACCCACAGTAGGGGCGCTGTTTCGTGCGGGCTCTTCGCGCAATAGCACTGAGTTACAACCAGTGACCAGTGCCAGTGCTGAAATTGGATTTCGAGGCCAGTTTGGCGATGATTTTGCCTATGAGTTAGCGTTGTATGAAATGAATACTGAGGACGATATTGTTTCAGTTATCAGAGATGCAAGTCGGCTGACAGTGAATGCGGGTGAAACAGTGCATCGCGGTATCGAGTTGGGGCTGGATTACAGGGTCAATAATGAATGGCAGTTGGGACTATCCCTCACTCGCACAGATCAGTCGTATAAAGATTTTACCTATGTGTTGTTTTCGCGCAGTTGTTTCTGTAATCAGCAAATTAATTTTGCCGGTAATCAAGTAGGTAAGGCGCCAGAAAATTTGGCTAATGTGCGTCTGGCCTACAGTCCTCAAAAATTGTCTGGATTTAATGCCGAGTTAGAATGGGATTCAGTGGGCGAATACTCTACAGATGAGACCAATACTCAAACCTATAATGGACATAATCTGCTTAATTTAAGGCTCAATTATAGGCTGTCAGATCAGTTTGATGTCTATCTGCGCGGGGCCAATTTAACCGATAAGTTGTATTCCACTTATACCTCTAATCAGGTAAATAATCCCAATATCAGCTATAGACCCGGAATGCCAAGATCTTGGTTTTTAGGGTTGCGTTGGGCGCTTTAATTAGGTGATAAATTAGGAGTTGGTTATGTTTAAAAGTAGGCTGATGCGCTGGCATAAAAAAATTGCTTGGACCAGCACTATTGCGATGTTTATTTGGGGAGTTAGTGCCATTTCTCATCCACTGATGAGTTGGTTTGGCCCTCAAGCAGAGCGATTTTATCCCCCCAGTATGCAGGTGGATGGCGAACCATTAGACAGGTTAGCGCCACTGATAAAATCAGTAGCCCATTTAGCAGATGCTCGATTGATCAAATTGGTGCCCAGTGACAATGGCCCGCTGTTGCAGTTGACTCAGGATCAGCACTCACCCAGAGAGTATTACGACCTCAATAGCCAACAGCAATTAAAAGATCAGGATCGCGCACAGGCGCAGTGGTTAGCTAGTTATTACACCGGCCTTGATAGAGCATTGATAGAGGCGGTTGAATTTCATACTGCGTTTTCTGACGAATATCCCAAAGTAAATCGCCTGTTGCCCGTGTACAAGGTGATATTTGCTGGCGATCAGCCTATGCAGGCTTTTGTGTATACAGAGACCGGTGCTTTAGCTAGTCTTTCCAACCCCTTTAAGCATCGGATGCAGTGGGTGTTTCAGCATCTTCATACGCTAAAGTGGTTGGACTCTTTAGAGTATGGGCGGTTGATATTGGCGAGCCTGTTTATGCTGTGCCTAGTGGCCAGTGCTGTGGTCGGGTTTATGCTGATCCTGTCATTAAAATCGCGGCTTATTCGCGATGGTAAACGACGCAATCATCGGCGTTTGGGCTATATTTTATGGTTGCCACTACTGGCTTGGTCTGCCAGTGGTTTTTATCATCTGTGGCAGATGTCACTGGTAGAGTCCGAATATGGCATTCGTTTAGATCAGCCGTTTCATTCGCTTAATTCAGAAAATCTTAATACCCAGAGCTTACAACAGCTTAAAGATCAGTCCATCAATGGTTTGTCATTGCTTCGCGGTCCAGATTTACGTCTATACTGGCGTGTCAGTGTGGCGCAGTCCGCTGAGCAAACTAGGGTTGATCGTGAGCAACGCTTTACCGGAAAATCTAGCGAATATAGCGCATTGTATTTGCCAGCTTCCTTTGAGGGCGAGGTGGTGAGTTTGAACGATGCTCAACTGGCTAAGTCGATGGCGTTGCGTTTTTCTGGTTTGGATGCTTCTCAGTTATCTGAGCCTATGCCTGTAAGACGTTTTGGACCCGATTATGATTTTCGCAATAAGCGCTTGCCGGTATGGAAGGTGGAGTTGGCTGATAGCTCGGCGACTACTCTGTTTGTGGACACCACCACAGGTATTTTAGTCGATAGTAGTACGCGAGTAGATCGCGTCGAACGCTGGAGTTTCTCGGTGCTACACAAATGGAGTCCTCTGACTGGCTTGACCGGGCGCAAGCTGCGCGATGGCCTGATGGTGGCTACTGTTGTTCTGTTATTGCTGATTAGCCTACTAGGTATTTTGCTGTTAGCTAAACGTAAAAAGCAGTAGCCTTACCCATATTTCAATCTGTTTAGATTAGATTTTTTTGGATGGTTTAGGCTGAAATTAAGTGTATATTTAAATTAAATGATTTTTTGAAAAAAATATTATGAATTTAGATAAAAAAGTACCGCCACCCATTGTCACCCTGATTTTTGGGGCTCTTATTTATTGTTCAGCAGAGTATTTTTATCAATTCTATTTTGTTTATCAGGCTATTGTTTCCTTTGTTATTGCCCTTATTGGTACCTGTATTCTTTCTGTTGCTATTGTTCAATTTAAACAGTTTAAGACCACAGTTAATCCTCTAAAGCCAGAGTCGGCTTCCGCTCTGGTAACAAATGGAATATTTAAATTTAGTAGAAATCCCATGTATTTGGGCATGCTATTGCTTATAATTAGTTTATGGATCAAAACTGGTGCGGTTGCAGGTTTTGTTTTATTACCCTGTTATGTAGCCTATTTAAATTATTTTCAAATAGCATCAGAAGAGCGGGCAATGAGGAAGCTTTTCACTGACAGTTATGACGCCTATTGCCAGCGGGTAAGGCGTTGGATTTAAAATTTACTCTTAAGGGATTACCTATGTTTAATAAATTACTAATATGTTTGATGCTAACCTGTCTTGGAGGCTGTACGCTTCTGAGTGTTCCTCTAGCTGTTGTGGATACTGCAGCGGGCATTGTTAAGTTGCCAATTACCGCGGTTGATTCAGTAATTGACACGGTTAATGGCGACGATGATGAGGAGTAACAATCTTTAATAGGGTGAAAAAGGGTGCTAATAGCACCCTTTTTATTGGTATATTTACTCTACAGAATGAGACTTTTTGAAGATTCACCCGCTCTTTCTTGAACCAGTTTGGGTACCAGAAATCCGGGTAATTCGGCTTGAATTTGGTGAAAAATTTCCACAGCCCGATCCCTTGAAACATCAAAATGACTGGCGCCCTGAACTGGATCTAGCATATGCAGATAGTAGGGCATAATACCGGCATCAAATAGTTTTTCACTTAAACAGACTAGGCTTTGTGGACTGTCATTGATGCCTTTGAGTAGTACGCTCTGGTTAAGCACAGAGATGTCGGCGTTCTTTAATCGATTAACCCCTTGGATTAATGCTGTTTCTATTTCATTGGCGTGATTAATATGCATAACCACTGTTGGCTTTAGTCGTGTATTGCCCAGCCAGCTGAGAAGTTGATCGTCGATTCTGGAGGGAATCACTACGGGTAATCGAGTGTGGATACGCAGTCGTTTAATATGCTTAATAGATTCTATTTCGCCGGTCAGCCAGCGTAAAAAATTATCATTGGCCGCCAGTGGGTCGCCGCCGCTGTAGATTACTTCATTAATTTCTGGCTTAGTTTTTAGATAGTCCAAAGCCTTGAGCCACTGCTGTTTGCTCTGGCGATTTTCATCATAGGGAAAATGTCTGCGGAAACAGTAGCGACAATTAATGGCACAGTTGGGGCTGATGATCATCAGCACTCTATTGCGATATTTATGTACAATGCCCGGCACTGGGTTGAAGTTTGATTCAGCCACTGGATCGGTGCTGAAGTTGGTATCAATATTGAGTTCGGATGTAATTGGCAGAACCTGTTTTAGCAATGGGTCTTCTGGGTTGCCATATTCCATGAGTTCAATAAAGGGTTGCGGTACTCTAATAGGGAATTCAGTCGCCGCTTGGTCGGTGGCGTTTAAATCCTCAGTGTTTAGGCCAATTTGATTAAGCAATTCATCAATAGAGCTGACACAGTTGCTTAATTCAGCTTTCCAGTCTGAATGAAGATTAATCGGTTGGCTTATGGGATTAATTGACATTTAATAAGGATTCTAACCAATATTTATAGCGTAGAGTTTACGCTATTTTTTTGATTAACGTGGCAATTACAGGAATAATTTTTGGAAAATGATAGTGCCTTTATGAGGCAAGCATTGGACTTAGCGAAACAGGCTGCCGCTTTAGATGAAGTGCCTGTGGGTGCTGTTGTGGTTGCCAATGGCGAAGTTATTGGTCGAGGATTTAATTGTCCTATAGATTCTTCTGATCCAACCGCTCATGCAGAAATTGTCGCTATGCGTGACGCGGCAAAGAAACTAGGTAATTATCGATTATCTGGTTGTGAGCTGTATGTCACTATTGAGCCTTGCACTATGTGTCTGGGTGCTATGGTTCATGCGCGTATTCAGAGAGTTATTTTTGGTGCGCCGGAGCCGCGAGCAGGTGCATTTGTTAGCAATTCTGCATTGATGGATGCGGGTTATTTTAATCATAAGATTGATTGGACTGGCGGCGTTCTAGAAAAGGACTGCAGTGAGTTAATTAAGGGCTTTTTTAAGCGCCGAAGATAGCTGCGCTCATTGCTTTAAAGTGAGTCTGGCGTTATGGGTTGCCAATTTTCTGTTTCAATAGTGTCCAGTCTGTCCAATGTGGGCTGTTTGGAGACGGAATTGAGTTGCAAATAGGACCTGTAATACTGGATATTGTCTACATAGATGACGGGCTCATTGCCTCGTGCATAACCTCTTTTTACCGTACTGTAGTATTTCTTTTTGCTTAATCTAGGTAGATGTTTGCGAACATCGGGCCAAGCATCTGGATTATGGTTATTTCTTGCCGTTAGAACCCGCGCATCTTCTAAATGACCGAAGCCTACGTTGTACGCGGCTAGTGCAAACAGAGTGCGATCTGGGTCTTGTATGCGCTTAGGTAGGCGCGATTTTAGTTTGAGAAAATAGGCTACTCCGCCCTCAAGACTTTGGATAGGGTCGAGTCGGTTGGTGACATTCATTTCTTTTGCAGTATCTAATGTCAGCATCATCAAGCCGCGAACGCCAGTGGGTGATTTTGCGCGTGGATTCCAATGAGATTCTTGGTAGGCAATAGCGGCAATAAGATGCCAGTCTAGACCATATTTTTGTGCAGTTTGTCGAAACATAGCTTCGTATTTGGGTAAGCGGCTGTTAACTAACTGGCCCAGTTGTTTTGAATCAGCGACTGAAAAGCGCTTTGTTTGAGCAAACAGCTGTTGCTTAATGGCATCTAATTGGCCGCTCTCGGTATATTGTTGTAAAAAATGATTAGCGGCTTTAAGAAGTGTGCCGTCTCCATGATTTGGAAAAACCCATGCCAATGCCTGTGGCGCAGATACATTAAAGGCTTTGCGTGTATTGGGATAAATATGTCGATTAATTTCAAATGCTAGAGAATCGGCGACGGTATAGCTAATTTCTCCATCATGTACTTTTCGAATCATCTCGCTCATCTCAGCATCATTTTCTTCGTGCCACCTCAAGCTTGGAAATTGCTTGCGAAGCTGTTGCAGGTTTTCACTGTGTGAGGAGCCTGCAATGACAGATAGATCGCCGTTGAGTTGACTGAGTGATTTAGGCTTCTGATCCCCTGCGCGATAGATAAGTTGCTGTACAACCTGATGGTATGGGTAGGAAAATTTAAAAGATTTTCCGCGATCTGCGGTATTAACCAAATTGGCTGCGGCAAAGTCACCCTGTGGTCCGCCGACTGAGAGTAGTAAGCTGGGCAGTGTGAGTTTGGTGGTTACTTTCAATTCAATACCTAAGCTATCGGCAAATGCCTTGGCAACAACATATTCAAAACCGTTTTTTCCATCGCCATCTTCAAAATAGGTGGTAGCGCCCGGCAGGGTTAAGATTACAAGATGGCCGCGTTTAATGACCTTTTCAAGATCGCTGATATGGGTACTGTCAGAAATATAAGCCAAGCACAGTATGGCAATTACTATAAGCATGACGCGATTGCGGAGATTTTTCATGCCTGAGGATAATGGATCCATTGATAGCCTTGCTCAAGGTGTTAAGTGAGATATTTTGTTCATATAGTAAATATTTTACATGGTTTAGCTGCTGTGGCTAAATTTCTGTGCAAACTTATGCATCTATATCTGCCTAAAACATAAATTTTCAGATAAAATGCGTGGTTTAAAATAACTGCATAATTTTGGGACTCACCCTGTATGATAATTATTTCTGGCGCACCTGCTCTTTCCGCCTTTCGCCAAAGAAAATTGCTTGTTAGCTTAAAGCAGGCAGTCCCTACCATTACTGATGTTAAGGCGGAATATCAGCACTTTGCTGATATATCTGCACCATTATCCAGCGATGATACAAACACAATCAAAGCACTAATGCAGTATGGGCCCATGGAGCAGGCTGTTTCTGCGACTGGTCAGTTACTTCTAGTTGTTCCTCGATCGGGTACCATTTCTCCATGGTCAAGTAAGGCTACAGATATTGCTCATAACTGTGGTTTGCAGGATGTTTTGCGTATTGAGCGTGGAACGGCTTACTACATTGAATCTAGCGAACCATTATCAGAACAGCAATTAAATGAAGTGGCTGATCTACTTCATGATCGAATGGTTGAAACTGTTTTCACTGATTTACAACAGGCGGAAAAACTTTTTGTGCAACATCAGCCGGCGCCATTGACTGAAGTGGATATTATGGCGGGGGGTGTAGAGGCGCTAAAACAGGCAAATATATCACTGGGTTTGGCTTTGGCAGATGATGAAATTGATTATTTGGTATCCAGTTTTCAGGGGCTAGAACGCAACCCCACGGATGCAGAATTGATGATGTTTGCTCAGGCTAACTCTGAGCATTGTCGTCATAAGATATTTAATGCTAGTTGGACATTGGATGGGGAAGACCAGCCCAATAGCCTATTTGGTATGATTCGCAATACCCATAAATTGGGTGGAGAAAATGTTCTTTCGGCTTATTCGGATAATGCGGCGGTTGTTGCCGGTAGTACAGGCGGTCGTTTTTATCCTGACCCCTCATCAAAAGAATATGGCTACTCTCAAGAACCGGTGCATCTTTTGATGAAGGTTGAAACCCACAACCACCCAACAGCCATTGCGCCATTTTCGGGCGCTGGTACTGGTTCTGGCGGTGAAATTCGCGATGAGGGTGCGGTGGGTCGTGGCTCTAAGCCAAAAGTAGGGCTTGTAGGCTTTACGGTTTCCAATCTTCAAATTCCCAACTATACCCAGCCTTGGGAAGAAGATTACGGCAAGCCTGATCGTATAGTCTCAGCTTTGGATATTATGATTGAGGGCCCGATTGGTGGTGCGGCGTTTAATAATGAATTTGGCCGACCTAATCTGTGTGGGTACTTCCGTACTTTTGAGGCCGATTTTGCCGGTGAGCGACGCGGCTATCACAAGCCAATCATGATTGCTGGTGGCTATGGCAATATTCGTGAAGAGCATGTTGATAAGCCCGAGTTTGCCCCTGGTGCAAAACTCGTGGTACTGGGTGGGCCAGCGATGTTGATTGGCTTGGGCGGTGGTGCTGCTTCTAGTATGACGACCGGCAGTAGTTCAGCTGATTTGGATTTTGCCTCGGTGCAGCGACAAAACCCAGAAATTGAGCGTCGCTGCCAGGAAGTCATCGATCAATGTTGGCAGTTGGGGGATTCAAACCCTATCGCTTTTATTCATGATGTGGGGGCTGGCGGCCTATCCAATGCACTACCTGAGCTAGTGAAAGACGGTGGCACCGGCGGTGTATTTGAATTAAGAAAAGTACCTAATGATGAGCCGGGAATGTCGCCGGTTGAAATTTGGTGTAATGAGGCACAAGAGCGTTATGTATTAGCGGTTAAGCCGGAAGATGTCCAAAGATTTGAAGCCATCTGTCAGCGTGAGAGATGCCCATTTGCTGTGGTAGGTGAGGCGACTGAAGATAAAACGATTAAAGTGACAGACCAGCAGTTTGACAATAATCCCGTTGATTTGCCGATGTCGGTACTGTTTGGCAAGGCGCCAAAAATGCATCGTTCAGCTGAGAAATTGGAGCTGGCTGGTGATGATTTTGGTACCCAGTATTTAAATATTAACGAGGCAGTGGTTCGCGTGCTTCAGCACCCAGCTGTGGCCAGTAAAAGTTTTTTGATTACCATTGGTGATCGCTCCGTAACCGGTATGGTTGCTCGCGATCAAATGGTGGGTCCTTGGCAGGTGCCAGTCGCTGATTGTGCAGTGACTACAGTGACCTTTGATAGCTATGCCGGCGAGGCGATGGCCATGGGCGAGCGCACGCCGTTGGCGCTAATCAATGCGCCGGCTTCTGGTCGTATGGCGATTGGTGAAGCTATTACCAATATCTGTGCCACTCGCATTGCCGATATTAAAGATATAAAACTTTCGGCAAACTGGATGTGTGCCGCAGGCTCAGAGGGTGAAGATGAAAAGCTCTACCGCACTGTAGAAGCCGTAGGCATGGATTTATGTCCCAAGTTAGGCATTACGGTGCCGGTGGGCAAAGACAGTATGTCCATGCGTACCACATGGCAGGAGCGAGATGAAGATAAGTCGGTTACAGCCCCTCTATCACTGGTTATTACTGGCTTTTCTCCAGTGGTCGATGTGCGCAAAACACTTACTCCACAATTGCATGATCTCGCTGAAGAGACCCAATTAATCTTATTGGATTTAGGGGCGGGCGCTAATCGTTTAGGCGGTTCAATACTGGCGCAAGTCTATTCGAAAATGGGCAGTGTAGCGCCCGATGTAGATGACGCCGATGCGTTAAAAGCTTTCTTTAATATTATGCAGAGCCTGATAGAGAGCAATAGTCTACTTGCCTATCATGATCGCTCAGATGGTGGATTATTGACTACCCTTGCCGAGATGGCGTTTGCGGGGCATACCGGTGTTTCTGTCGATATTGGTGCATTGGATAATGATTCTATGGCGGTGTTGTTTAACGAAGAATTAGGAGCAGTGATTCAGGTTAAGGCAGATCAGGCAGAAGAAATACTAGAGCAATTTTCCAAGGCTAATATTAATGCCCACGCCATAGGTACGGTTAACCGTGCTGATAGTATAGATATCAGCTCAAATGGTGATCTGCTGTTCTCAAAACAGCGAACCGAATTGCAGGAGCATTGGAGTCGTACTTCTTATCAAATCGCGGCCCGCAGAGATAATGCAGATTGCGTTAAAGAAGAATTTGATCGTATCGCTAACTCTGATACTGGATTGTCAGCAAAACTTAGCTATGATCCCTCAGAAGATATTTGTGCGCCTTATATTCAAAAAGGTGCTAAGCCTAAGATGGCTATACTGCGGGAGCAGGGTGTTAATAGTCATTTAGAAATGGCGGCGGCCTTTGATCGTGCCGGCTTTAGCGCGGTTGATGTGCATATGAGTGATTTGCTTGCCAAGCGCCAATCACTGCAAGATTTCTCTGGGTTGGTGGCCTGCGGTGGCTTCTCCTATGGTGATGTTTTGGGTGCCGGTGAAGGCTGGGCTAAGACTGTGCTGTTTAATAATCAGTTGCGCCATCAGTTTGAGCAATTCTTCCACCGCCCAGACACTTTTAGCTTGGGTGTTTGTAACGGCTGTCAGATGCTATCAAACCTTAAAACGCTTATTCCTGGTGCTGAACTTTGGCCGCGGTTTGTACGCAATTTATCAGAGCAATTTGAAGCGCGTTTTTCATTGGTCAGAGTTGAGGATTCACCGTCAATTCTAATGCAGGGTATGGCAGGCTCTTATATGCCGATTGCTGTATCTCATGGTGAGGGCCGCGCTGAATTTGCTAATGCACAAGCCTTGAGTAGCCTACAGCAGTCTAATCAGGTTGCCATGCGCTACTTAGAAAATAATTTATCGGTGGCATCCAAGTACCCCGCTAATCCCAATGGTTCCCCTGATGGAATTACTGGTGTAACCTCAACGGATGGACGGGCAACCTTAATGATGCCCCATCCGGAGCGGGTTTTCCGAACTGTTGTAAATTCTTGGCACCCTGAGGATTGGGGTGAAGATAGTGGCTGGATGCGATTATTTAGAAATGCGAGAGTTTTTGTAGACTAAACTTATTAATCTAACTAAGGGTTAATTATGAATAAAATTCCAAACGAGCCAGAATTAGTTAAAAAAGCACTGCAAATAGGTGCGGTGTATGCGCAAAAGCGCGCTTACGGAAAAATTGAATCCCATGATTCGGTAAAGCTCAAGGTAGAATTTATCTACAAGGTATTGGTCGAAGACAAGCTTATTCAGCCCCTCGCTAAGGATCAAATTAGTGACCCTAATATGCGCCATAAATTGGCATTGTGGATTTCTCGTCAGTTGCCGGCAGATCATCCTTTATTAAAAGGTTCTTAAGCTTATTTTGTGATATTTAAGCCTTTCACGGCGCATATTTAAAAGGAATTAAATATGAAAAAACCCCTATTAGAAATTTATTCTTCATTAGTCTGCTTTGTCACAGTAGCCTGTTTCTCGGTTTGGTTGGGGGTTGGTTTATATGCGCTTATTGGTGTTTTAGCGCCTGAAATAACCCTGGATGAATGGGTTTATCAGAGACATCAATCCAATCAGCAGTTTTACCCGCCAATGCTGGCAGAGCCTTTTGCGCTGGGGTCGCCAGAAACTCTAGAAATCAATAAGCCCGAACCCTTTAAGTCATTGTCTGACCAAGAAATGGCTGAGAAAAGACGTGCTAGTTATCAATTTTCATTAGAGTCTGAGATAAGAAAAAATCTGCAAACATTGCTTAAGTCACTTATCGCAGTATTTATCTGTGTGCCATTATTTTTTATTCACTGGCGTTTTGTAAGTTTAAAGCAGCGTTAATTTTTCTATTCTATCTGCCTGTTGCATGTTAACCTTGCGCCCGAGTTGGCTAGGCAATCGCTGTAGTAATGTCTCGATCATTCGCTTGCGTTTGAAAGGGTGTATTACAGAGGAAAGTCCGGGCTCCATAGGGTAGAGTGCCAGGTAACACCTGGGGGGCGAAAGCCTACGGAAAGTGCAGCAGAGAGTAGACCGCCGATGGCTTCTTCGGGAGCACAGGTAAGGCTGAAAGGGTGCGGTAAGAGCGCACCGCGTTGCTGGTAACAGTAACGGCATGGTAAACCCCACTCGGAGCAAGACCAAATAGGTTCCCATAAGGCGTGACCCGCGTTGGGAACGGGTAGGTTGCTTGAGGTAAGTGGTGACGCTTATCCCAGATGAATGATTGTCCACGACAGAACCCGGCTTACCGGCCAACTCTATTTTATCCCCCATTGTTATTCTTTTTTTGTTGGTAACAACGGGGAAAATAAAGGTAATATTTATTATTACCTTTAAGTCTTAAAAAATATTTTTTTAAATCTAAATATTCTTAAAAACCCCATTAGCTAGAAGTTACTTTAAGTTGTAGTCTTAGCTAACTGTTTTATATTTGTTAATTATTTTTCCCCTCAAGATTCCCCCTTAACCCTAGCGGAACTAACTGATTTTATTACTTTTTTCCATTCTATTCGCCTTGACATTGAAGGCTACTGGTCATAATCTTCAATTGTGGGTAATAGTGGCAAAAAGTGTATATTTTTATCGTTAAAGTGGAGCATAAGGGTTAAAAATGTTTAGGGGTAGTGATCCAATCAATATGGATGCAAAAGGGCGGATGGCCATTCCGACCCGTTATCGCGCGCTACTTGAAGAGGTATGCGCCAGCGAGCTTGTGATCACTATTGATATGAAATCCCCCTGCTTAACGCTATCACCGTTACCCGAATGGAAAAAATTTGAAGAAAAAGTAGCTGCACTTCCAGCTATGGATGATCTTGGCGAAATGTTAAGCCGATTTGTTGTCGGACAGGCTAAGGATCTTCAGGTGGATGGCAGTGGTCGAATATTGATACCCACTGAATTGCGCGGTTATGCCGCGTTAGATAAAAAACTTGTTTTGGTGGGTAGAACTCAGCGTTTAGAGATTTGGTCTGAGGCAAATTGGAATGCGGAACGAGAAAAATCTCAAGATAACTACCGCGCCATGCTTCTGGATAAGGAGAGTATGTCTGATGCGCTTAAGAATCTATCATGGTAGATGCAGATCAGTCATCGGAGGCTGTCGTGGCTGAGCATTCAACGGTCCTTCTGCATGAGGCTATAGATGCCTTGGTCGTCGACCCCGATGGCTTATATGTAGATGGTACCTTTGGGCGCGGAGGACATACTGCTGAACTGTTATCTCGACTTTCTGTCAAAGGTTCAGTGATTGCAATTGATAAGGATTTAGAGGCTATTGCTTCGGGCAATGAGCGCTTTGCAGATGATGATCGATTGACGCTCGTGCATGGCACATTTGCAGATCTTAGTCATATTGTTGAGCAGGCTGGCAAGCAGGGCTGCGTCTCTGGTGTACTGCTAGATTTAGGTGTGTCATCTCCTCAGTTAGATCAGGCGGAGCGCGGATTTAGTTTTCTGCGTGATGGTCCCTTGGATATGCGCATGGATACTAGTAGAGGTTTGTCAGCGGCAGAGTGGATTGCCACGGCGGATGAGCAAGAGATAGCCAAGGTCATCAAAGAATACGGTGAAGAGCGTTTTGCGCGACGCATGGCTGCGGCTGTCGTGCGTGAGCGAGCCGAAAATCCAATAGAGCGCACTGTTCAGTTGGCGAAAATATTAGCTGAGGCACATCCAGCTTGGGAGCGGGGTAAGCATCCAGCGACTAAAGCGTTTCAGGCCATTAGAATTTTTATTAATCGCGAGCTAGCCGATCTAGAGGATTTGCTAGAGCAGGTGATTGATAGTTTGGCGATTGGCGGTCGCTTGGTAGTGATTAGTTTTCATTCTCTTGAAGATCGAAGGGTTAAGCGTTTTATTCGAGATCAGCACCGCGGTATTAAGTTGCCAAAGAATTTACCGATTCCCGATGTTGATCGCGGTGTTCGCTTGATTAAGGTGGGTAAGGCGATTAAGCCGTCGGCATCTGAGGTTGAAAATAATGTTAGGGCTCGCAGTGCGGTTATGCGTATTGCGGAGCGAGTCGCTTAGACAATATGAACGGCGCTTACTGGGTAAAAATTGGGTTGTTGTGGATAGCTGTTGTTGCTAGCGCACTTGCAGTTACTCACTACAGTCATGTGTCGCGACTGACCTATGGCCAGTTGACGGCTATGCAGCGAGAGGCAAACCAGCTGCAGGTGGAATATGGCAGATATTTGCTAGAGCAGAGTGCAGTGGGTTCATTGCAGCGAGTAGAGGCTACAGCGACTGATGGTTTGCAAATGCATACCCCAGAAGCTGACGAAATTGTGATGATAAAGCAATAATTTAAAAATAATTTGCGGGCAAAATGCCCAATATGTGACTAAAGGTAAAAACGTGTCCAAGCAGCAGGCGCAAAAGTTAATACCCAGATGGCGTTACTTTTTAGTGATGTCGGGGTTATTCTCTCTGCCGATTTTGTTGATTACACATATTGCTCAGTTACAGATAATGCCAGATGAAGAGTTTGGTGTTGATTTTCTTCAGACGCAGGGTGATGCGCGTTCAATTCGCAGTGAAATTATTCCCGCTTATAGAGGCCTTATTACTGATCGCAATGGTGAGCCATTAGCGGTTAGTACACCGGTCACCTCATTGATTGCCAACCCCAAGCATCTGCAAAAATTAGCTTCTGAGGAAGATTTAAAGGACCTTTCTAGTGCCTTGGGGATTAGTTTGGCTCAACTTAGCGCTCGCCTAACCCGCTATCGCAATAAATCATTTATGTATTTGGCGCGTCAACTACCTGTTAATGATGCACAAAAAGTATTAGACCTTGGAATAGTAGGCATTTCTGGTCGACAGGAGTTTAAGCGTTTTTATCCTGCCGGTGAGGTAACCGCCCAACTGGTTGGATTTACTGATATCGATGATAACGGCCAAGAGGGAATGGAGCTTGCCTATAATGAAGGTCTAACCGGAGAGGCGGGATCGAAAAAAGTGATCAAAGACCTAACTGGTCGAATCATTAAAGATATTTCTCTCATCAAGCCAGCTCATGCAGGAAGGGATTTGCGCCTTAGTATTGATTTGCGAGTTCAGTATGCAGCTTACAGAGCATTAAAATCTGCGGTACAAAAGCATAGTGCCAAGTCTGGTTCTGTGGTTGTCTTAGATGTTGAGACGGGAGAGGTTTTGGCGATGGCTAATCAGCCATCATTCAATCCCAATGATCGCTCTAAGTTAAGACCAGATTCGGTTCGAAATCGCGCAATGACTGATATGATGGAGCCGGGATCTACGGTTAAGCCATTTGCTATTTTGGCGGCTCTTGAGAGCGGTAAATTTCACTCAAATACGACTATTGATACTCATCCAGGTTACCTGAAGGTCGACTACAAGGTATTTGAGGATGAAAACAATTATGGCTTGCTAGATTTGTCTGGGATATTGGCTAAGTCGAGTAACGTTGGTACTTCAAAAATAGCCTTGCAGCTTAACCCTAATGAAACTAGAGAGCTATTTCAGCGTGTTGGCTTTGGTGAGAACCTTGGCAGTGGATTCCCTGGGGAAACTAGCGGTGTACTTCCGGCACATCGTCGTTGGGATGCCGTAACTCAGGCTAACTTTGCCTTTGGCTATGGGCTGAGTGCTTCATCACTGCAGTTGGCGCGGGCCTATGCGGTACTTGCAAATAATGGTGTGCGCAAAGAAGTATCTTTGGTTGCTGTCGAAAATGAGCCTGAGGGCAATAGGATTATTGATCCTGTATTAACTGATGAATTGCGCTATATGCTTCAAGCAGCTACAGGCTCTAAGGGTACAGGTAAGCGCGCTAATATTAAGGGTTATACAGTAGGTGGCAAGACGGGAACCTTACATAAAACCAATAGTGCTGGCGGCTATCATAAAAGTCGTTATATGGCGGCATTTGCCGGTTTTGCGCCAATTGATCAGCCTCGCCTAGTTACTGTAGTCGTCATAGATGAGCCCTCAGTGGGTGGCTATTTTGGTGGTATTGTTGCGGCGCCGGTGTTTTCTGAAGTGACTGGTACTGCATTGCGACTAATGCAAGTAACCCCAGATCAAATGAAGACTAATGGGTCGTTAGTAGAAAGACCTGTAGCTGTTTTGCGAGGGGAGTCATGATGAGTCTTGCAAAAAAATGTTATATGCCATTCTCAGACCTATTGCAGGGTTTGATGGATATGGATCAATGTCCTCAGGTTAATGTCAGTGGTATCGCTACTGATAGTCGAGCGATCAAGGCGGGTGACTGTTTTATTGCATTAAAAGGCACGGTTACCGATGGCGCATATTACATACAGCAGTCTATATTAGATGGGGCTGTGGCAGTGTTGGTTGACGAGTCTACTGAGGTAGAAATTAGTCAATCGTCCATCTCAGTCCCTGTTCTACGAATAAAAAATTTAACCGAATTGGTATCGGAAATTGCTGGACGATTCTATGGTAATCCGTCGCATCAATTAAATATAGCGGCATTTACAGGCACTAATGGAAAAACCACCTGTTCGCAGCTCTATGCGCAGTTAATGGCAAGGGTTTCTATCGGTGGAAATAGCGTTAAGCCCGCTTACATTGGCACTACAGGTTACGGTATTGCTAAATCACAGCCTGCGGATCACGTAGATACGGCATTTAAAAATAAACAAGATGGTCATCAGCTAACTACACCAGATGCGGTTTCTGCTCAAAGAATACTTGCGGAATTATTAAATAATGGTTCGCAATATGTTGCTCTTGAGGCTTCATCTCATAGTTTGGTTCAGCATCGCCTTCAAGCAGTGCAAATCGATACCGCGGTATTTACAAATTTAAGTCGCGATCATCTTGATTATCATCAAAGTCTAGAAAACTATGCTGCCGCAAAAGCTAGTCTATTTGATATGCCATCAGTAAAAACGGCGGTAATCAACCTAGATGATGTGGTAGGCGAGCAAATTATTACGGGGTTACGAGCTGATATTAGTCTTCTGACCTATAGTTTGGAAAATCACGCGGCAGATATCTATTGTTCGGATATCTCTTTTTCTGCCTCGGGTAGTAGCGCAACCATTCAAACGCCTTGGGGCTGTGGAAAGTTTAACTCTCCACTGCTTGGCAAATTTAACCTGAGTAATCTGCTAGCAGTCATTGCTGCTGCCTGTTCTCAGGGGGCATTGTTAGATGATTGCTTGCAGGTCGCTCCTAAATTGCAGGCAGTCTCTGGGCGTATGGAGTTAGTGTCTTCGGCTATGCAGCCTCAGGTGGTTGTAGATTATGCCCATACGCCAGATGCCTTAGAAAAAGCGCTACAAGCACTGAAGCCATATTGTCTTGGTAAGCTTTGGGTGGTCTTTGGCTGTGGTGGTAATCGCGATAGTGGTAAGCGTGAGCAAATGGGTAAAGTTGCCGCTCAATACGCTGACATGGTGGTTATTACTAATGACAACCCTCGATTTGAAGCGCCTGAAAAAATCGCACAGCAAATTCTTGAGGGTATTGATGGTGAGGTTGAGGTTGAGCTAGATCGCAGGCGTGCCATTGCTACCAGTATTATTCAGGCTAAAAAGCAAGATATTGTTTTGATCGCAGGAAAGGGTCATGAGAACTACCAAATTATAGGTAATAACTGTATTGCCTTTAGCGATCAGGAGGAGGCTTTAGCGGCATTAGAAACAGCCCAGTTAGATCGGTCGCCTTCGATTGAAGGAGGGACTGTATGATTTCCCAATTTCGATTGACTGATGCTGCTTTAGCTTTTGGTGGCACCTTACTAAATCCAGACTGTGGCTTTAGTAAGGTATCTATTGATAGTCGACATTTCGCTGATGGTGATCTTTTTGTAGCCATCAAAGGCGAGCGTTTTGATGGTCATGAATTTCTCGGTGATATTGCTGTTAGGGCTTCTGGCCTGGTGGTCAATAATCCGGATAAGAATTTACCGATTCCTCAGTGGGTGGTTGAAGACACTACTGAGGCATTGGGTCAATTAGCGCGAATGAATAGAAATAAATTCGAGGGACCGCTTATTGCTGTTACTGGTAGCAGTGGTAAAACCTCTGTTAAAGAGATGATTGCAGCTATTCACAGTCAAAGCGCAGTTGTTCACGCCACTGAAGGTAATCTAAATAATCATATTGGCGTTCCTTTAACACTATTATCTATGGATGCTAGTGCTGATGTTGCTGTAATAGAAATGGGTGCCAGTGGTGCGGGTGAAATTGCTTATTTATGCGACATTGCCAAGCCTGATATCACTCTGGTTAATAATATTCAGCATGCTCATATTGAAGGCTTCGGTTCCATTGAGGCTGTTGCGTCGGCAAAAGCGGAAATCTATAGCGGTCTAAATTCTAATGGCACTGCAGTGATTAATCTGGATCTGTCATGGTCACAAGGGTGGCGGGACGATCTTACTAATACTCGTTGTATTACTTTTTCTGTTGAGCAGAAAGAGGCAGATATCTATGCAGATAATATAGAAGCTCTAGCCGGTGGCTGTTATAAATTTGAGCTATGTTCTGGTGCTAAAAGGCTAGCAGTTGTGTTGCCTATACCGGGATTACATTCGGTTAAAAATGCCGTTGCCGCCGCCGCCTGTGCTATTGCATCTGGAGCGGGCTTAGAGCAAATTGTTAGCGGCTTAGCTTCTGTTAAGCCGGTATCTGGACGTCTTAATTCCTATCTATTAGCCGAAGGCGTAACCCTTATTGATGATACCTATAACGCCAACCCCGATTCATTTAAAGCGGCTATTGATGTGCTTGGCGCTGCCGAGGGTCATAGAGTTTTAGTTATGGGCGATATGGCTGAGTTGGGTGAAAAGGCCATGGAAATGCATGAAGAAATTGGCCGCTATGCTGAAGAAAAAGGTATTGATGCGTTGCATTCAGTGGGGCTCTTAAGCGCTATTGCTGCAAATAGATTTGGTGGAACCCACCATGAAGATAAAAAGGCACTTATCAGTGTTTTAGGCGATATGGTTACTGAAAAAACAGAAATAACTATTTTAATTAAGGGCTCTCGCAGCTCTGGTATGGATGAAGTAGTAAAAACACTTTCCAACAAGGAGATTAGCTAATGCTTTTGTGGCTTGCTGAATATTTAAGTGAATTTTATAGCCCATTTTCGGTATTTAAATACCTTACTCTAAGGGGTATTTTGGCTGTACTTACTGCCTTATTGATAAGTTTGGTGGCCGGTCCAAAAGTGATTCGTCAGCTTAATCGCTTGCAAATGGGTCAGGCAATCCGAACGGACGGCCCTAAAACCCATCTTGAAAAAGCCGGCACTCCAACCATGGGTGGTGCACTAATTTTACTTTCAATTTTTGTCAGTAGCCTGCTGTGGTCCGATTTAAATAATCGCTATGTCTGGGTGGTTATGGCAGTGACATTGTTATTTGGCCTCATTGGTTGGGTAGATGATTACCGTAAAGTGGTAGAGAAAAATCCTCGTGGTTTACCTGGGCGTTGGAAATATTTTTGGCAGTCTGTGGTGGGTCTAGGCGCGGCATTGTTTTTATACAATACAGTTCAAAACCCTGCAGATTTAGAGTTGATTGTTCCATTCTTTAAAGATATAGCCATTTATATGGGCCCATTTTTTATCGTACTGACTTACTTCGTTATTGTGGGTACCAGTAATGCGGTAAACCTTACCGATGGTTTGGATGGTCTGGCAATACTGCCAACGGTTCTAGTAGCTGGTGCTCTAGGGATCTTTGCCTATTTAACCGGCCATTTTCAATTTGCTAGCTACTTGCATATTCCTTATATCGCAGGGGCTGGCGAGCTTCTTATATTCACTGCAGCAATCTGTGGTGCAGGGCTTGGATTTCTTTGGTTTAACACCTATCCAGCCATGGTATTTATGGGTGATGTGGGATCTTTAGCGCTTGGTGCAGCCTTGGGTGTTATAGCTGTGATCATTCGCCAAGAAATTGTGCTGTTGATTATGGGTGGTGTGTTTGTGATGGAAACACTGTCGGTCATTTTACAGGTTGCCTCTTTCAAATTGACCGGTAAGCGCATTTTTAGAATGGCACCATTGCATCATCATTATGAATTAAAAGGTTGGCCAGAACCACGCGTCATTGTGCGCTTCTGGATAATAACAGTCATGCTGGTCCTCTTAGGTCTAGCTACATTAAAACTACGTTAGGGTTGAATTTTTGATGTCGGATATTATTGTGACTAATCGTAAAACAGCTATCCTAGGTATGGGAGCTACAGGTGTATCCGTAGCCTCCTTTTATGCCTCTAAGGATATGCCTTTCGATTTTGCCGATAGTCGCAATGAGCCACCAAATATCAATTTAGTAAAGGCTGACTACCCTCAGTCTGAGATTACTCTGGGGGCTTTTGATGCAGATTTTTTATGTCGCTATGACCGCTTGATAGTGAGTCCAGGTATTTCACTTGCTGAGCCTGCATTGGTCAAAGCCAAACAGCAGGGTGTTGAATTATTGGGTGATCTCGAGTTATTTCTTGAGCAGGCGCAAGCGCCAGTTATTGTTATTTCAGGCTCAAATGGCAAAAGCACCGTCACGGCTCTATTGGGCAAGATGGCACAGGATAGCGGTTTAAGTGTGGGTATTGGTGGCAATCTAGGCACCCCAATGTTAGATCTTCTAGATGATGCCCATAAGCTTTATGTGATTGAGGTATCAAGTTTTCAGCTTGAGCTACTCAATAATTCTCGCGGAGCTATTTCGGGCTTATTAAATATTAGTCCCGATCATCTTGATCGATATAAAAACCTTCAGCAATACCATACGGCCAAACATCGAATTTTCCGCGGTTCTAGCAAAGTGGTCATTAATCGCGAAGATGTTTTGACTCGACCCCTAATTTCGACACAGATACCAATGATTAGCTTTGGTCTCAATCAACCAGATCTTGGAAGCTTTGGGATTTTAGAGGGGATAAAAGAGGGCTATTTATCCTATGGTATTGAGCGCCTAATGCGGATCGATCAAGTGGCGTTAAAAGGTACGCACAACCTTGCCAATGGGCTTGCTGCTCTGGCGCTAGGTCAGGCTGCTGACCTGCCGATGCAAAGCATGCTAGAGACCTTAAAAACATTTAAAGGTTTGCCGCATCGTTGCCAATCAATTGCAGAAATTAATAAAGTGAGTTTTATTAATGATTCCAAAGCAACTAATGTCGGGGCTACGGTTGCTGCCATTAGAGGTTTTGGAAATAAGGACAGCAAGACTATCGTATTAATTGCTGGTGGGCAGGCCAAGGGTCAAGATTTTAAAGCTCTGGCTTCAGAAGTTTCAGACTTTGTAAAATTAACCATATTAATTGGCGAAGACAGCAAGAAACTTGCTTCGACTCTTGGTGATAGCTGTGAATTAAAATACTCAGAATCTCTTGACGCGGCGGTAATTGAAGCCAGCCAATCAGCTGTTTCAGGGGATACTGTGTTGTTGTCACCCGCCTGTGCTAGCTTTGATATGTTTGATGGGTTTGAGCAACGCGGCAATTGTTTTGAGGCTGCTGTAAGCGCACTTGATGGCGCACAGGGGTCTATCCAATGAGTCAAACCATCCCAGTGAAAAATATGGCGCAAAGAAATGATAGTTGGTATTTCGATACCAAGCTATTGATTCCTGCATTAGCGTTATTATCCATTGGTTTAGTGATGGTGGCTTCCGCTTCATTTAGTTATGCCGATCATAGATTTGGTGATCAATTCTATTTTGTAAAACGTCATTTCGCCTATCTTATTATTAGCCTGGGTGCTATTGGTGTTGGTTTTTATATCTCTCCCTCCATCTGGGCTAAATACAGTTTGGTATGGATACTATTATCAGTTTTATTATTAGTTGCTGTTCTGGTTCCAGGTGTCGGCTTAAATCTGAATGGTAGTCGTCGTTGGTTAGGTGTTGGCGGTTTTACACTGCAGGTCTCTGAGTTAGTTAAAGTAGCTACAGTGGTATTTTTAGCGGCTCAGCTGGAAAAATACCGAGATACCCTCAGTGATAGTTGGTCCCAGTTTGGCAAGCTAATGGCAGTCATTATTCTGCTATCTATATTACTTATTTTAGAGCCTGATTTTGGCTCCGTAGCCGTTCTTGGTTGCACCTTTATGGCGTTGTTATTCTTGGGCGGCTCTCATATACGTCAATTTTTATCCGTTCTGGTATTAGCCGGTTTATCGTTTTGGGTGATGGCGACTGCGGCGCCCTATCGAATGGCTCGTTTGACCGCTTATTTGGATCCCTGGTCGGATCAATTTGATTCTGGTTATCAGTTAACCCAATCATTGATCGCCTTTGGTCGCGGCGAACTATTTGGTGTTGGCTTGGGGCAGTCAGTACAAAAAATGCTGTACTTACCTGATGCTCATACAGATTTTGTGTTTGCAATTTATGCAGAAGAATTTGGCTTTATCGGCGTGGTTTGTCTGGTTGCGCTTTACAGCTTTTTTGTTATTCGTATTTTACAGCTCGGCAAAAAAGCAATCAGCAAGCAAAATTGGTATGCCGCCTATGTTCTGATTGGCTTTGGCTTAATTCTTAGTGGTCAGGCATTTATTAATCTAGGTGTTAATGCTGGGTTATTACCAACCAAAGGGCTAACACTGCCGTTTATAAGTTATGGCGGAAGCAGTTTGATTGTTTGCTGTGCCATGTTGGGCATGATGATGCGCCTGAGCCATGAGTTGCAGCGAACCAAAACAGTTTCTGGGAGGTCTGGTTATGCAAAATAACACAGCTTCTCTAGATACTATGCGCGTGATGATAATGGCAGGCGGAACCGGCGGGCATGTATTCCCCGCTCTGGCTGTTGCAGAAAAGCTAAAGCAACAACAGGTGTCTGTTTCATGGCTGGGTACCCGCAAAGGAATTGAAGCGGAATTAATTCCAAAGCAGGGTATTGAATTACATTATCTAACGATTGAAGGACTTCGTGGTAGCGGCATATTAGCACTTATTAGAGCGCCATTTAAATTACTGGCATCAATTATTCAGGCTTGCACTGCGCTTACTCAATTTAAGCCATCAGTGGTATTAGGTATGGGTGGTTTTGTATCAGGTCCTGGTGCTATAGCCGCAAAATTAAAAGGTATTCCGCTTGTTATACATGAGCAAAATTCGGTGGCGGGAACTACCAATAGGTTGTCGGCAAAAATGGCTACCCGAGTTATGCAAGGATTTCCAAATACCTTTAAGCAAGGTGAGCACTGTGGCAATCCGGTTCGCGCTGAGATAGCCGCCATAAAACCACCAGTTGAGCGATTTGCAGATCGACAGGGGCCCATGAGATTGCTTGTGCTAGGAGGCAGTCGAGGGGCGCTAGCAATCAATCAGCTAATACCAGAGATGTTAGCAAAAATAGAGCCGCAGCAAAGACCACAGATTCTCCATCAAGTGGGTGGTCAACATGTGCAAACAACTCAGGAGCTTTATCTGGCTCAGGGTCTTGATATTAGTTCGGACTGTATTCAAATAGTGCCTTTTATTGACAGCATGGAAGAAGCCTACCAATGGGCTGATTTTGCTATCTGTCGTTCTGGCGCTTTAACCGTTGCTGAATTAACTGCAGTTGGTTTAGGTGCGCTTCTGATTCCATTCCCCTATGCCATTGATGACCACCAGACCACCAATGGTGAGTGGTTAGTCAACTCAGGGGCAGCGTTAATGGTTCAGCAACGAGATATAACCCCACAGGGTTTAGCTGATCAAGTTATCAAACTTAGCAATAACCCAGATGCTCGTTTAAGCATGGCAAGTAATGCAAGATCACTGGCTAAAAATGGTGCAGCAGAGCGTGTTGCTGAGGTATGTATGGAGGTCGAAAATGGGTAATGATTTGAACTTTCAGCCACCAGAAATGCGCCGGATTAGCCGTATTCACTTTGTAGGTATCGGTGGCAGTGGTATGAGCGGTATTGCTGAGGTTTTATTGAATCAGGGTTACCAAATTTCTGGTTCAGATATCAGTGTAGGCCCAACTATCAAACGTCTTAAAGCCATTGGTATGGAAATTTTTAAAGGTCATGCCAAAAATAATATCGATGGTGCTGATGTAGTGGTTAAATCTTCCGCAGTGACCTTGGAGAACCCCGAAATAGCTGCTGCTTATGAGCTGGGTATTCCAGTGGTCAGGCGAGCCGAAATGCTTGCTGAATTGATGCGTTACCGTCATGGGATTGCTGTTGCCGGTACTCATGGAAAAACTACCACCACTAGTCTGATTGCGGCTATTTTTGCCGAGGCTAAACTGGATCCAACATTTATTGTTGGCGGTCGAGTCAATAGCACAGGTACTAATGCCAAATTAGGTGCCGGTCGATATATTATTGCTGAGGCAGACGAAAGCGATGCCTCATTCTTGCATCTTCAGCCAATGGTCTCAGTGGTTACCAATATTGAGCCAGACCATATGGAAACCTATGGCTTTGATTTTGATCAGCTAAAAACCACCTATATTGAATTTTTACACAACCTACCATTTTATGGTTTAGCGGTGGTTTGTATTGATGACCCAGTTATACAAAAATTGCTAACAAGCATAGGTCGACCCACACTGACTTATGGGTTTAGTGAGAGTGCCGCTTATCGCATAACGGAATTTTCGATGATAGATGGGCGAGGCCAATTTGTTATTGATCGTCCAGATAATCAGTCAACCCTAACTGTCAGTATGAATATTCCAGGGCGCCACAATGCTTTAAATGCAGCCGCAGCTATTGCCATAGCCAGTGATGAGGGTATTTCAGAGAAGGCTATTGTTGCCGGTCTAGAAAAATTCTGTGGTGTAGGTCGTCGTTTTGAAACCATTGGTGACTATCCCGTTGAAAATAATGGCAAGACCGGAACGGCGACACTCGTGGATGATTACGGTCACCATCCTACCGAATTAAAAGCAACTATTGATGCAGTGCGTGATGGCTGGCCAGAAAAGCGTCTAGTGATGGTATTTCAGCCACATCGCTATAGTCGCACCAGAGATCTATATGAAGATTTTGTTCAGGTTCTCTCCGAGGTTGACCTGTTAATTATGCTAGACGTCTACGCCGCAGGCGAAGATCCTATAGTGGGTGCTGGCAGTAAAAATCTTTGCAATAGCATACGTCAGCGCGGTGCTATCGACCCTATATATGTAGAAGACATGGAAGAAATTCCCAGCCTTGTAGCAGGTTTAGTACAAGCGGATGACATAGTGTTGACTCAGGGCGCAGGCAGCGTATCAAAACTAGTCGCTATGTTAAAAGATAGTCAGTTAAAGCTGGTCGAGGAGAGTAAAGAATGACTTCTCAAATGACTAAATTTGGCAAAGTTGGCGTGCTCTATGGTGGTCATTCATCAGAGAGAGAAATTTCGCTTTTAACCGGCACTGCAATTATTAAAGCCCTGCAAAATCAGGGTATTGATACTGTTGCTATCGATGTTAAAGAGCATCCAATCGAGACGATTTCTAAGGCTAATTTAGACTGTGCGTTTATCGCCTTGCACGGTCCAGGTGGTGAAGATGGAACCCTTCAGGGCGCTCTAGAGTATCTAGGAATACCCTACACTGGAAGTGGTGTAATGGCTTCAGCCTTAGCCATGGATAAGTTACGTTGCAAGCAGATTTGGAAAGGTATTGATCTGCCGACAACGGATTTTTCTTCGTTAAATCAAGCAACAGACTGGCAGCAAACCATTGATAGTTTGGGCGGTTGTTTAGTGGTTAAACCTGCTTGTGAAGGCTCTAGTGTTGGCATGAGTATTGCCGAATCAGCCGAGCAGCTAAAGCAAGCTTGGGAATTAGCCTATAAATATGATGCCAAGGTGATTGCAGAGCCACGGCTAATGGGCGAGGAATACACAGTTGCCATTCTGGGTGATCAAACTTTGCCATCGATAAGAATTCAAGCTAATGCAACATTCTATGACTACGAAGCCAAGTATCTATCCGATAAAACTGAATATTTTTGTCCATCAGGTCTAGATGCTCAGCGAGAAGCTGAGCTAGCGCAACTCTGTATCAATGCTTTTAAAAGTATTGATGGAAAAGGCTGGGGTCGAGTCGATGTTATGACCGACCTTAATGGAGAATTTTATGTTCTTGAAGTAAATACAGTGCCCGGTATGACCAGTCAAAGTTTAGTACCTATGGCAGGCAAAGCCGCAGGAATGGATTTTGAGGCACTGGTTCTAGCGATTTTAGAGGAGTCTATCCGATGAGTCGCTCAGAACAGCAAATGAGCTCAAGATCTTCGGAAGACAACCGCGGTGTTGTCGATAAGCTTATGGATAATATGAGCAAGATAATTACCGTGCTTTTATTTTGCAGTATTGCCTACGGCGCCAACCTTGCCATTAAGCATCTAGACAAGCCAATTACCAAGGTAAGTATTGAAGGTGAATTCAAATATATTGATCACCAGCAATTGGTTGCATTGGTTAATAGTCAGATGAATGGCGGTTTTATCACTATTGACCTTAAAGCATTGCAAAATGTCCTTCATCAACATCCGTGGGTGGCAGATGTTAGTGTTCAGCGCCAATGGCCAACCTTTTTAAAAATAAACGTCATTGAAGAAGTGCCCATTGCTCGTTGGGGTGATGATGCATTCCTTAACAGATTAGGCGATAAGTTAATTATTGAAGACAACAGTCATCTGGCTAATTTACCACTGATGACTGCCGAATTTGGTAGCTCTTCAGAAGTAATGAAGCAATATCAGCGCTTAGCAGATCTGCTACTTCCAACTGGATTAAAACTATCAAAATTAAAACTTGATCGACTAGGTGCTTGGCGGATTGAAACCAGTAGCGGTATTCAACTTATTTTGGGTCGTAATCAGGTAGGCGAGAAAATAAGACGCCTAGTGCTCGTTTGGGAAACTGATCTTAGTCACCAATCCGGCAAGATTAAAACCATAGATCTTCGTTATCCAAACGGCCTAGCGGTCTCATGGAAAAATAGAAAATCGGTTGCTGAAATTGAGTTAAATGATAAATCAGACGAATTGAGGAAAGTGACTATTATCCACGGATGATAGATAACTGCAGAGGAAAAAATGGCAAATACAAATGAACAAAACATGATCGTCGCACTAGATATAGGCACATCTAAGGTGGTTGCCATAGTGGGTGCAGTTAATGCTAGCGGTGAGCTAGAAATTATCGGAACCGGTATGCATGCATCAGGGGGTCTCAAAAAAGGCGTTGTCGTCAATATAGAAGCCACGGTGAATTCTATAGAGCGAGCAATTGAGGAAGCAGAATTGATGTCTGGTTGTTCAATTCACTCGGTGTATGCAGGCATTGCAGGTAGTCATATTCGCAGTCTGAATTCCCACGGAATTGTTGCTATCAGTGATCGTGAGGTACAGCTGGTTGATATTGATCGAGTGATAGATGCGGCAAGAGCCGTGGCAATTCCCGCTGATCAAGAGATTCTTCATGTATTGCCACAGGAATACATTATTGATGATCAAGAAGGTGTTCATAAGCCTATTGGTATGTCAGGAGTTCGTTTGGAGGCAAAAGTGCATTTAGTGACCTGTGCCGCCAATGCATCACAGAATATCAAAAAATGTATTCGACGCTGTGGTCTGGAGGTAGATAACGTTGCCCTAGAGCAATTAGCTTCAAGTTATGCAGTATTGACAGAAGATGAAAAACAGCTCGGCGTAGCGCTCGTGGATATAGGGGGCGGAACCTCCGATATTGCCATATTTACTGAGGGTGCTATTCGTCATACCGGTGTAATTCCAATCGCCGGTGATCAGGTGACCAACGATATAGCCATGGCGTTGCGAACACCAACGGCTCAAGCCGAAGAGTTAAAAATCAAATATGCCTGCGCTCTAGCGAAATTGGCGCGTCCCGAAGAGACCGTCAAGGTGCCAAGCGTGGGAGAAAGGGATGCCAGAGACATGTCACGGCAACTCTTAGCCGAGGTTGTTGAACCAAGATATGACGAGCTATTTACCTTAGTTCAAGCCGAATTAAGGCGCAGTGGATTTGAAGAGCTAATTGCAGCCGGCATTGTTCTTACAGGTGGCACTTCAAAAATGGAAGGTGTTTGTGAATTAGCGGAAGAAATATTCCATATGCCAGTTCGAATTGGCACGCCAACCGGTGTTAAGGGTTTAAAAGATATAGTCAACAATCCCATTTATTCAACTGGGGTTGGGCTTTTGCAATTTGGTGTGCAAGAGCAGGCAAGGCACGGTTTCAAGGAAGCAGTAAATCAGGATGGTAATAGCATACTGGATAGAATTAAGAATTTTTTTCAGGCGGGAGTATAGACTCAAAACCATTGGTTTTGATGTAAATTTTTAGAGGCGCATAAAAAGGGGAAACCTATGTTTGAACTAGTAGATAGCATTCCGAAGAATGCAGAAATAAAAGTGATAGGTATTGGCGGCGGTGGTTGCAACGCTGTTCGTCATATGATGTCTAGCAATATTGATGGAGTAGATTTCATCTGTGCTAACACTGATGCACAGTCACTTAACGATATGTCGAATGCGACAGTGTTACAGCTTGGCGGAAGTCTAACAAAAGGCTTAGGCGCTGGCGCTAATCCTGAAGTAGGTCGGCAGGCAGCAATTGAAGATAAAGACAGAATTGCTCAGGCCTTAGATGGTGCTGATATGGTCTTTATTACCGCCGGTATGGGTGGAGGAACAGGAACCGGTGGTGCGCCAGTGGTAGCAGAAGTTGCCAAGCAGATGGGTATTTTAACGGTTGGTGTAGTCACTCGTCCCTTTGGTTTTGAAGGACGCAAACGAATGGAGCTTGCCAATCAGGGGATAGCGCAGTTAAAAGAACGTGTGGATTCATTGATTATTGTTCCCAATGAAAAGCTACTTCAGGTATTGGGTAAAGATATGACCGTTCTCAATGCCTTTAAGCAGGCCAATGATGTCCTTTTTGGCGCTGTTCAAGGTATTACTGATCTTATCTTGCTAGATGGTTTAATTAATGTGGATTTCGCCGATGTGCGCACTGTTATGTCAGAAATGGGTATGGCAATGATGGGTACAGGTGAAGCCAGTGGTGAGGATCGCGCAGTTGTAGCAGCAGAAGCTGCGGTTAGATGTCCATTACTAGAGGATATCAACCTGCATGGTGCCAAGGGTATTTTGGTTAATATCACCAGTGGTTATGACCAAACCTTGGGTGAATTTGAAGAAGTGGGCAATACAGTTCGTGAATTTGCCGACGAAGATGCCACCATTATTGTGGGTAGCGTATTTGATCCAGGTCTTGAAGATCAATTGCGTGTTACGGTTGTTGCAACAGGTCTTCGCTCACCCGCAGAGCAATCAGGTCCACGCGCAGTCATCGTCGATAATCAACCACCTCGCAAGGTAGGTGGTGATATAGATTACGGACAGTTAGATCGTCCAACTATTAATCGTACTAGAAGAGCAACAACCCTGCATGGCGGCGGTGAAGCTACTGCAAGCCAATTGGATGCACAGTTAGATTCTGAAACGGACTACCTAGATGTACCAACATTCTTGCGTAAGCAAGCAGACTAAAACCGCTAGCAACCTCCTGCCACCGCGCCTCGGATTATATCCTTGGTGGTAGGAGGGCTTGTCTGTTAGAATGCACGGCCTGCATATAGCGAGCTGTGCTATTTATGGTTAAGCAAAGAACATTAAAAAATGCCATACAAGCCACGGGTGTGGGTCTCCATACCGGTGAAAAAGTGTATATGACACTTCACCCATCAGCGCCAGATACTGGTGTTGTGTTTCGTCGTACCGATCTAGATCCAGTGGTAGAAATCCCAGCTAAAGCAAAAAATGTTGGTGATACCACGCTTTCAACTACCTTAGTCAAAGATGGTACTCGGGTTTCAACTATTGAGCATCTTATGTCCGCGCTTGCTGGCATGGGTATTGATAATTTAATTGTCGATGTTTCAGCGCCAGAAATTCCAATTATGGATGGCAGTGCGGCGCCCTTTGTATTCCTATTGCAGTCTGCGGGAATACAAGAACAGGATGCGCCGAAAAAATTTATTCGAATAAAGCGACCTGTAACCGTTAAACAGGACGGTAAAGAAGCGACATTTAAACCATTTGACGGTTTTAAAATAAACTTTGCAATAGATTTTGATCACCCTGTATTTGAAAGCCAAACACTTAATGCAAGCATTGATTTTTCTAGCACCTCATTTGTGAAAGAGGTCAGTAGAGCCAGAACATTTGGCTTTATGCATGAATTTGAATATCTACGCGCCAAGGGTTTAGCCCGCGGCGGTAGTCTTAATAACGCCATTGTGGTCGATGAGTCTCAGATTGTTAACGAAGATGGACTGCGCTTTGAAGATGAATTTGTTAAGCACAAGATTCTCGATGCCATTGGCGATCTATACTTAATAGGTAACAGTATTATTGGTGAGTTTGATGCCCATAAATCGGGGCATGGTTTAAACAATGCATCTCTGCTTGCGCTTATAGCTGAAGAAGATGCATGGGAAATGGTAACCTTCGTTGATAACGCAAACGAAGCCCCAATATCCTATAATAGTTAACGAACGTAGTTAAAAAAGACAAAGGTCGGTGAGGCAATTACTTCCAGTGAAACTTATTCTTATCAGCAAACGATCAGACAAAATTAGGACATTCAGCTTAAACAGCTGGGTGAGAGTCCTCCTGTCTGCAGCTTTGTTGGGAGTTCCCGTAGCAGCTGGTGCGCTATTAGGTCTTAAACTTTCCGATGGTCGCTGGCAATTACTGTTTGAAGATCATATTGTCGATATGCAAAACGAACTGATTGTTAGTCGTCAAGAGTTACAGGATGATCGCCAACAGGTTTCTCAGACACTGTCCCTTATGACTGCAAAGCTAGCGCAGATGCAGGCCAGCGTTGTTCGATTAGATGCTCTTGGAGAACAGTTAACTGAGCTTTCGGGTATAGAGGGTGGCGAGTTTGATTTCTCTAGTATGCCGGGTCTAGGTGGGCCGGGTAACTTGGGTCAACAGGTATTTCAGGGAAATACTAATAGGCAAGCCGATCTAAACCTTTTGATGTTGGGTATAGATCACTCTCTTTCTCAAAGAGAGGTACAGCTTAAACTTTTACGCTCCACTCTAGCCGATAAAGATTTAATTGACGATCGAAGACTAGCTGGTCGGCCTATTGCCAGGGGTTGGCTATCATCGCCCTATGGTATGCGCACCGATCCATTTACAGGAGAGCAACGCTGGCATGCAGGGGTTGATTTTGCTGGCAGGCTTGGATCTGATGTAATCGCCGTAGCCTCAGGGGTAGTTACCTGGTCCGGTGAAAAAAGCGGTTATGGAAAAATGGTTGAGGTTAACCACAGCGATGGTTACATCACCAGATATGCACACAATCAAGAAAATATTGCCAAATTAGGTACCGTAGTAAGCAAAGGTGATGTTATTGCTATGATGGGCACCTCAGGGAGATCTACAGGTCCCCATGTCCACTTTGAAGTATTCAAAAATGGTCGCGTTGTCGATCCTGCTTCCTATATTCGTCGAACCAGTCGCTAATCCCCCAAACTAAAGATAATATAGCGTGGTGCGCAAATAACTGTGTACTGCAAGGTTTTGGTATGGGTAGGTGAGAAATTAATGTTAAGCAAATTAGCTAAAAGCATCTTTGGAAGTAGTAATGATCGTGAACTTCGCAAAATGCGAAAAACAGTCGATCAAATTAATCAATTAGAACCTGATTTGCAGGATTTAACGGCAGAACAGCTCAAGAATAAAACTTCGGAATTTAGGCAGCGACTCAAGCTGGGCGAAAGCCTAGATGAAATCCTTCCCGAGGCATTTGCAACCGTTAGAGAAACAGCAAAACGTGTCCTTGAGATGCGCCACTTTGATGTTCAAATGATCGGTGGAATAGTACTGCATCAAGGTAAGATTACCGAGATGCGCACCGGTGAGGGTAAAACTCTTGTAGCAACATTAGCGGCCTACTTAAATGCACTGAGTGGTGGCAGTGTTCATGTGATTACAGTCAATGACTACCTAGCAAAGCGCGATGCAGAATGGATGGCGCCCCTATATAGCGCCCTAGATATGTCGGTTGGCATTATTCAATCCTTTCAAGGGCCTGACGCGCCGAGTTCTTTCGTTATTGGTAACTCTGATGAACAGAGTCTGGCCAGCCCCTGTAGCAGAAAGGAAGCCTATGCTGCAGATATCATCTATGGCACAAATAATGAATTTGGTTTTGATTATCTGCGCGATAATATGGTTTTGTCCCTAGCAGATAAGTCTCAGCGCGATCTATCTTTTGCAATTATTGATGAAGTTGACTCTATTCTGATCGATGAAGCTAGAACGCCCTTAATAATCTCAGGTGCAGCACAGGATAGTTCAGAGCTTTACAAAGCTATTAACAGGCTAGTGCTCAGCCTTGAGCCTCAAGAGCCGGTTGAAGGGGATGATACAGAGCCAGAGCCTCAAGGTGACTTTGTTCTAGATGAAAAGACCCGAAGCGTTGAGCTGACCGAAGTTGGCCATCAAAAGATTGAAGAAATTTTGATTAAAGCAGAGCTTCTTCCCGAAGATGAAAATCTTTACCAAGCGACTAATCTAGGGTTATTGCATCATGTGCATTCAGCCTTAAGAGCACAGCATCTGTTTCAAAAAGACGTTGAGTATATAGTGCAAAATGGTGAAGCCGTATTGGTTGATGAGCATACGGGGCGAACCATGCATGGTAGACGACTATCGGAAGGTCTTCACCAAGCCATCGAAGCAAAAGAAGGGTTAAATATTCAGCAAGAAAGTCAAACCCTTGCTTCGACAACGTTCCAAAATTATTTCCGACTTTATCAAAAACTATCAGGTATGACCGGAACGGCTGATACTGAAGCCTATGAATTTCAACAAATATACGGCTTGCAGGTGACGGTTATCCCAACCAATGTAGAGGTTCGCCGAATCGACCACAACGATTTAATATTTATTTCACAGCAAGAAAAATTTGAAGCAGTGATTCAGGATGTTAAAGAGTTAGTTGAAAAAGGAGCACCTGTATTAGTGGGAACAGCCTCTGTTGAAACCTCTGAGATACTTTCAACGCTGCTAAAAGAAGCCAAAATTGAGCACAGCGTGCTAAATGCAAAGCAGCATGAGCGCGAAGCAAATATTATTGTTAATGCAGGTCGTCCTAGTGCAGTGACCATTGCCACCAATATGGCGGGTCGCGGTACCGATATTGTTCTTGGCGGAAACCTCGATGCAGAGTTAAAAGAATTAACTCAAAACAATGCAGATAAGAGCGCGATTGCTGCAGTTAAAGAGGACTGGAAACAGCGACATACCAAAGTTATTGAAGCGGGTGGATTGCATATTGTTGGAACCGAACGTCATGAGTCACGCCGAATCGATAATCAGCTTCGAGGTCGGTCGGGTCGTCAAGGCGACCCGGGTTGGTCAAGATTTTATCTTTCGTTAGAAGATCCATTGATGCGCTTATTTGCCTCGGATCGAGTCAAAAATATGATGCGTGCCATGGGTATGGAGCATGGTGAATCCATAGAGCATCGCATGGTAACCAATGCCATTGTAAAAGCTCAGCGCAAAGTTGAAGGGCGAAACTTTGATATTCGAAAGCATCTTCTAGAATATGATGATGTAGCCAATGATCAGCGACAGGTTGTCTATCAACAGCGCAATGATCTTCTTTCAGATGATGATATTAGTGATGTGATTACCAATGTGCGTGATGATGTTATAAACGATACCATCAGTGCTTTTATTCCTCCGCAAAGCCTTGAAGAACAATGGGATATACCTGGTCTAGAAAAAGCATTAGCCGTCGAATTTTCTGCAAAACTTCCATTGCAACAGTGGTTAGATCAAGATCAAAGATTTGGTGAAGAGCAGCTAAGAGATAAGGTGGTTGCTTATGTGCAAACTGCTTATGAAGAGCGATACGCTCATATCGGTAGTGCGATGCGAGAAATTGAGCGACAAATAATGTTGCAGCTACTTGATACACTCTGGAAAGATCATCTTACCAATATGGACCAATTGCGACAGGGTATTGGGCTTAGAGCCTATGCGCAAAAGAATCCAAAACAAGAGTATAAGCGTGAATCTTACGATCTTTTTGAACAGTTGCTAGAAAATATTAAGCACGAGACGATTAAATATCTAAGCCATGTTGAGGTCTCATCTAAAGATGATGTCGAGCGCATGGAGCAACAGCGCAAACGTCAAGAAACCCAGCGCCAATATAAGCATGCACAGCTTGCTGATATGGGTGATGGTGAAACAGATCAGCAGAATTCAACAGACGCTAGTAAACCCGTGATAAGATCATCACCAAAGGTGGGTCGAAATAGCATCTGCCCCTGTGGGTCGGGTAAAAAATACAAACAATGTTGCGGTAGAATTTAACAATGGCGACAGGTAAAAATACATTTCCAACCATGCATCCAGTTGCAGGATTCCAGCTGGGAACCACTTGTGCCGGTATTAAAGTGGCAGGCCGTAAAGATCTGGTACTTATGCAAGTCGCTGAAGGCAGTACTGCGGCAGCGGTTTTCACTCAGAATAAATTTTGTGCTGCACCGGTTACTATTGCTAAGCAGCATCTAGGGCAGACTAGTCCTAGCTACCTACTAGTCAATACGGGTAATGCTAATGCGGGCACTGGAGAGCAGGGCATAGCCGATAGTTTAAGCTGTTGCCAAGCAGTTGCTGATGCAACAGGGGTAGACTTACAGCAAGTATTGCCGTTTTCTACCGGTGTTATTGGTGAGCCGTTGCCCGTTGATACTATCTGCAGTGCTGTTGCTGGTGCTAAACAAAATCTTTCAGTTGATGGTTGGAGAGATGCGGCGGAGGGTATCTTGACCACAGATACTCGCGCTAAAGGTGCTTCCATTCAATGTGATATTAATGGCTCCCCAGTGACTATTAGCGGAATCTGTAAAGGCTCTGGCATGATCAAACCCAATATGGCTACCATGCTAGGGTTTGTTGCCACAGATGCCTCTATCGATGAAGAGCTTCTGTATGCCGCGTTAAGAAAAGCCAATGGTAAATCCTTTAATCGAATCACAGTGGATGGTGATACCTCCACTAATGATGCAGTGGTATTGGTTGCAACTGGTGCCAGTGGGGTTGAAATAGACGAAACAAACTTCGATCAGTTTTTAACCCAGTTAACAGATATTTTTGTGCAGCTAGCTCAAGCCATAGTAAGAGATGGTGAAGGTGCCAGTAAGTTTGTAACGGTCAATGTTGAGGCTGCTGACAATGTGCAAGAAGCGCTATCTGTTGCCTATACAGTGGCAGAATCACCGCTAGTTAAAACCGCCCTAACCGCTTCAGATCCTAACTGGGGAAGAATTTTAGCCGCAGTTGGCCGCGCTGATGTTAGTGATTTAGATGTTTCAAAGATTAAGATCAGTCTTAATTCAGTGTTAATTGCTGAAAATGGCGGAAGAGCTTCAAGTTATACCGAGGCGCAGGGTCAGCAGGCTATGCAGGCGGAAGATATCGAAATAACCATTCAATTAAATCGCGGACAGGTTTGTGAAACATTATGGACAACTGATTTAAGCTATGAATATGTCCGAATTAATGCCGAATACCGAACCTAATAGCCAATCAAATATCCCCGCTGATGCAGTTCACGTGGCAGTGGGGGTAATTTTCAATTCGCAACAGAATCAGATTCTAATTGCCAAGCGACCCCAACACCTTCATCAGGGTGGGCTATGGGAATTTCCCGGTGGTAAGCTTAGTGCGAATGAAACAGTAGATCAGGCCCTAAAGCGCGAGCTATTCGAGGAATTGGGTATTACAGTGATTCAAGCACAGCCGCTAATGCAGATTCAGCATGATTATACAGACAAACAGGTATTTCTAGATATCTGGACGGTGACGGTATTTTCTGGAGAGGCTAGGGGTTTAGAAGGGCAGCAATGCCAGTGGATAAACTTACAACATCTACTCAGCCCAGAGAGTGATTATGAATTTCCAGAAGCCAATAAAGCTATTTTAGAAAAATTAAAATCGTTGCAGAGTTAAACTTCTTCCCCGAGTTTTTCTGGATCCAAGCAGGGATCACCGGCAATACTAAAACGTTCGGTTGCCCAGTCGCCAAAGTCAATTTGTTTGCATCTGTCTGAGCAAAATGGCCTAAAGGGAAAAGCATCGGTCCACTCAATCTTGGTTTCACAGGTTGGGCAGTCCAAAATTGTCGGTTTACTCATTACAAAATCCTAAAATAATTATTTTGATGACGCTAAATATTCAAATTCGAGGTGCAAGTCTAAAACTTTTTGGTCAATGTTTTCAATCTCGATAGAGTTATCAAAGATATACCCAGCCAAAGATATTTTTTGTTGGCGACTCATCTGGCTATCCATTATAGACTGTATCTGCTGGTGACTGACACCATCTCTGCCGCTTGCTCTTTTTATTTGTAATTCAGGAGATAGGTCAACCAGCAAAGAGGTATCAACCTTTTTATATTGATCGGTCTCAAATAGCAGTGGTGATTCTAAAATAATATAGGGGCTTGAACTAGGCTGCTCAAGTTTCATTGAAATCCAATCGCCAATAAGCGGATGAAGTAAATTCTCTAACCATGTTTTATGTTCAGGGTGATTGAAAACAATTTCTCTTAGTGCGGCACGATTAAGTTGACCATCAACCAGAAGTTGTTCATCTTTAAAGTGATTAACGATTTTCTTTAAAGCCTCAGATCCAGGTTCTACCACTGCACGGGCAGCCTGATCTGCATCAACAACTTTTACGCCCAGACGCTTAAATGCGCTGGCAACTGTGCTTTTTCCGCTACCAATGCCCCCAGTTAGACCCACAAGATATTTTTTATTCATACTATGATTAGCCAAACTGTAAATTAAGGGGACAGATAACTAAACAGATAGTTAAGCTGATCACCCCATTCCATTGCAACCCAGCCCGCCAGGCAGAGATAGGGGCCAAAAGCGAAGTGACTGTGACGATCGCGCCCAAAAATTACAATAGCACATAAACCTATAATCGCACCTGAAAATGAAGATACCAAGATAACGGTTGGTACCGCTTGCCAGCCAAGCCAGGCGCCGATAGCGGCATTGAGTTTAAAATCACCATAGCCCATGCCCTCTTTACCGGTAAACCCCTTAAAAATGTGCATTACAGACCATAGGGATAAATAGCCTAAGCTAGCACCAATAATTGCCGACGCTGGGTGGGACCAATATCCCCACAAGCTGGCAATCAAACCCACCCAAACAAGAGCTAAGGTAATTTGATCGGGCAGAATTTTTTCACGCATATCGATAACCGCTAGGGCGATTAAGCTATAGGTAAAGATCAGGCTAAACAGAGCCTTTTCCGAAATACCATGCACAGTCAATATATAGGCGGTAACAAATGCTGAAAGTAACTCGATTAATGGGTATTGAATTGAAATTAAGCGACGACAGTTGCTACAGCGACCACGCAAAAAGCAATAACTTAAAATAGGAATATTGTGCAACGCTTTTAATTGAGTGCCGCAGTCGGGACAGCGAGATCTTGGTGAGGCCAAAGACAGCTGTTGGTTATTTTCTGACTCCATGCCTAAAAATAGCTTTGCTTCATTGGTCCATTCGGAGCGCAGTATTTCCGGCAGACGAATTATCACAACATTGAGGAAACTGCCTATAACAGCGCCAAACAGCAGGCCGGTCATTGCCAGAAGTGTAGGTGGAAAATTTAAGTCGAATATCATTGGTGTTGATTTACCATCTGTTAGTTTATCGCCCTAATGCAAAGGCCTGAATCAGCTCACTAGCCGGTTATATTTTTATTATACTAACATTATCGGCTCAAGCTGAAAAAAGGTATATACATGGGCCGCAGTAAATTAATTTATTCCATGAGGATAGGCGATATTATGAATGCTATTCATATCCAATATTACAAAACAAGTATAGGTGATCTTATCTTAGGCTGTTTCCAAGACAGGCTGTGTATGCTTGATTTTCGTTATCGAAAAATGCGCAACACAGTAGATAAAAGGATCAAGCAAGGCTTGAATGCTGATTTTATTGAGCGGGACCATGGCATTTTGCAAAAAACTAGGCAACGAATTGATGAATATCTATCGACACAGAGAAAACAATTTGATATTCCAATTTTGATGGTCGGTAGTGACTTTCAAAAACAGGTTTGGCAACAATTGATACGCGTAAGCTATGGACAAACTGCTTCATATTCAGATTTGGCAAAAAGAATTAATAATGAAAAAGCAGTTCGTGCGGTAGCTTCTGCCAACGGGGCAAATTCGATTGCACTTATCATTCCATGTCATAGAATTATTGAATCAAATGGTGGATTAGGTGGGTATGGTGGTGGATTGTCAGTTAAAAAAAGATTGTTAAAGATTGAGGCGTGATTATGCCCCGTTAACTGATAACGAAAAGCGCGACCTCTGTTTAAACTATATTATATGTCCAAGCTGAAAAACCGGTAAATACATAGCGACTAATAAACCGCCAACTAGCAATCCTATGGTAATCATCATAACAGGCTCGATCAGTGGAATTATAGTATCTAATATAAGCTCAATATCCCGCTCATAAATCTGGCCAGCTTTTTCAAGTATAGGTGCCAAAGACCCCGATTCCTCTCCCACATCGACCATCTGTTGTAATGTTACAGGGAAAATAGATTGTTTCCCTAATGCTCTATGCAACGACAGCCCCCGAATAATATCTTTTCTTATGCAGCCTATCGCCTCAGCGTAGCAGATATTACCCATAGCGGATGCCGAGGATTTTAAGGCATCAACAATGGGTAATCCTGCGGTAATGGTTGTTGCGAGAATTCGAGTAAACCTCCCGAGCATTACTTTTTTAATTATTTCGCCAATCCATGGTAATTTCAGAACAGCCATATGAGCAAATCGCGAGGCATTTAGTGAGTTTTTTATTATTGAGTAGATAATGAAATATCCTCCAATAACAGCAGCTAAAGCATAGGCCCATATTTGGCAAAAAGTATCAGATATCTTGATAATCAACTGCGTAAAAAAAGGCAGATCAGTACTAAATTCAGAATAGGCTTGAGCAAAATTTGGGATTACCAAAGTAAGCATTATTGAGGTAACTAATATAGCAATGATAAGAACAATTACTGGGTAAGTAAGTGCCTTTTTAACGCGCTTTTTGAAATATTCAGATTGCTCTTGATAATAAGCTAAGCGCTCTAAGGACGTTGTTAATGTGCCAGATACTTCGCCAATATTTACTATATTACAGAAGATATTATTAAATTGTCGTGGGTGATTTCTCAGTGATTTGGCGAGGCTATCACCCAAAAAAATATCATTACCTATATCGCGAATAATCTGTTTAAAAGCAGGTTTTTTATAGCTATTAGCTAGAATATCTAAGCCTCGTCGAATGGGAACTCCAGCTTTTAATAAAATAGCTAACTGTCTTGTAAACAGCGAAATTTCAGAGATTTTAATGGATTGAGTTTTGTAAAATGGAATATTCCAGCATTTTTTTAGGGACTGAATTTTAATCCCTTTTTTTCTTACCTTATGCCTTGCCCACTGACTGTTTTCAGCTATTAGTCGCCCCTCTATGCATTTCCCATGACTATTTTTTCCACGGTATAAATAAACTCGGTTTCTAGAAAGTGGCATTCAATAATTCCTACATAACAGTTTGTGGTGTTGTTAAGTTTTAGAGTTGAACTATATGTGCCGCAAAAAACTTTTTCTGTGAACTGGTTCACAAAACGGCAACAATATAAAAACAGCCTGCAAATATTGATCTAGTTGAATAAGTGACTTGAATAAATGCATGACCTATTAGCAAGGGAATAGCTTGAGGTAATTATTGAAAAAATATTTAAAAAGGGATTTTCGTTGGTGGAGTTGATGGTTGTGATGGGGATTATTAGCCTGTTGGCATTAGTCGCTTTACCTAGTTATAGAAACTTTATATTAAGAGCAGAATTTATTGAAACTAAAATGGCAGTAGGGGCAGTAAAGGTCAGTTTTGAAGTTTGTGCACAGATGTTAGGTCTTGCCAATGTACGAAATTGTCGGCATAACAGCCATGGAATTCCAGATATAAAAACTTCAGGTACGGGTGTGGTTGGCGTTAAATTGGATAGTGATATTTTTACGACTGAGTCATCTGAAGAAGTGAAGGAAGGTGATAAGGTAAAGATTATTGCAACGGCGCCCAGTGATTCAAAAAATGCACATCAAACTTACACTCTAACTGCCACTTTGAAGACCGGCGGAAGGGTTGAGTGGAATAAGGGTGAATGTTCTAAAGCAGAACTCTGTTAGTAAGGCTATTTTAACGGCCTAATCACAGCGATAAACGCATAGATAGATCAATCGCTTGGACATGCTTGGTCAGGCTGCCAGAGGAAATAAAATCTATAGGCGTATCAAGGTACTGGGATAAGCTATGTTCCGTGACATTGCCAGACACTTCTATTTTAGTGTTACCTAGGTCAATATTTTTAATTTCAAGGATTTGATCGCGAGTAAAATTATCCAGCATCACCCTATGGGCACCTGCGGCGACTGCCAGTTGCAGTTCTGCAAGGCTCTCTACTTCCACTTCAATTTCTTTTTGCGGCGCAATTTTTTTAGCCTTATTCACTGCCTGTGCAATACCACCACAGGCAATAATATGATTCTCTTTAATCAAAAAAGCATCATAAAGACCAATGCGATGATTGCTGCAACCGCCAATTGCTACGGCATATTTTTGCGCTAAACGTAGACCAGGAATAGTTTTTCTAGTATCCAGTATTTTAATCTGTGAGGCTATGGCTAAATCAGCATACTGTCTTGCTGTAGTTGCCGTACCCGAAAGCGTTTGTAAAAAATTTAGAGCGCAGCGTTCACCGCTTAATAGCACTCGCGCATTGCCAGAAATAGAAAATAGTGTCTGATTTTCAGAAACCGAGTCGCCCTCGGAAACATGCCAGTCGATAGAGATGGATGGATCTAGTTGGTGAAAGACCTCATCAACCCATGGGCGGCCACAAATCACGGCTTTTTCCCTTGAAATGACAGTGCCGTTTGCCAGTTTATTGGCATCAATTAATTGTGCGCTAATATCGCCGGAGCCAATATCTTCCTGTAGCGCTCGAGCAACAGTTTTTGGTATATCTTCCGCGATAAATTTCGGTATTGAACTCATCTGAACAGCATGACCTTATCTATAGATAATCAACATAGGTGCAAGTATAACATTTTGACCTAACAAATTGCCTCGTATTGGGCTTACTAAATAGTTAGTATAATCATCTGTTGATTACTGAGTCTGGCATCTAAAATTAGTGAATAAATTATGGATATAGCAAAGGGCTGGCTAAACGGCGCTAAAAAATGCGAATCTCCCAATGCGGATTTAAGGCCCGACGTTAGTGATATTAGCCTTTTGGTTATTCATAATATCAGCCTGCCACCCGAGCAGTTTGGCGGCCCTTACATTGAGCAGTTATTTTCCAATAACTTAGACCCTGAAGAGCATCCTTACTTTCGCGATATTTATCAACTAGAAGTTTCTTCGCATCTGCTAATTGATCGAAAGGGAAATGTAATTCAGTTTGTGCCCTTTGATAAACGGGCTTGGCATGCCGGCGTATCCTGTTATCAAAAGCGTCATCGCTGTAATGACTATTCAATTGGCATCGAGCTAGAGGGTGCCGATCATATTCCTTTTACTAATATCCAATACTCAGTCTTGGCTGGAGTAACCCAACTAATAATTAATCAGTATCAATTGATTACCAGAGATAGGATAGTTGGCCACAGTGATATTGCGCCAGGTCGTAAAACAGACCCAGGGCCGGCTTTTGATTGGCACAGATACAGGCAATTACTTGATAGCTAGACTGACTGTTTAGCGTTAAATAAACGATTGATCCAGACAATTAAAAAAAGCACTGGAAGCCCCATTAAGGCAGTGATTAAAAAGAAATACTCATAACCAATGCCCTCGACAATAGTACCAGAATAGCCGCCAAGCACCTTGGGAAACAGGGTCATAATTGAGCTAAAAATGGCATACTGCATGGCGGTAAATGAAATATTGGTCAAGCTAGACAAAAAGGCCACAAAGGCAGCGCTAGCGAGTCCAGCCGATAAGTTATCGGCGGCAATAACCCAATAGAGAAGGCTAACATCTTGTCCTGCCTTGGCTAGAGCTACAAACAATAGGTTGGTTAGTGAGGATAATAGGGCGCCGGCAAATAAAATTCTTATAACGCCATATCGCAGGGCCAAAACGCCGCCAACAAAACCGCCTAAGATAGACATGCCCAAGCCGAAGCTTTTAACTACATTGGCAATAGTGATCTTGCTGAATCCCAAGTCCTGATAAAAAACATTAGAAATGACCCCCAGAACAATATCCGAAACCCTGTAAAGGCCTATTAATGCCAGTAGGGTTAGTGCCATAGAAAGGCCGTAGCGGGCAAAGAAATCCGCAACCGGTTCAATGTAAGCTTGGTGGACTTGGTGTTTATCAACCATGCCGATATTAATCAGGAATTTTGCCATTAATCCAGCCACCATTAACGCTGTTATTAATCGACATAACTCGATAATGGTGGAAGAAAGATAATGATTGGATAATAGTTGGGCTAAATTATCCTTTAAAACCACAGACACTGATGCACTTGCTAAGTAGCAACCGATAAAACCAAGAACAGCAGCGGTAAATAAAAGAAAAAATCTAAGGCTGTTTTGGGTTGAGGGTAAATCAGCGCCCCTTTTTTTTACATCGGGTTCTGAGATACATAGCGTTGTAAAAACTCCCACTAACATAGCCATTGACATAATAAGGTAGGTCAATTGCCATGCTTGGTAATTATATTGATCACTGGTTGAGCCTAAAAAGCTGGCTAAATATAAGGCCCCCGCGCCAGCAATTAGCATACCGATTCTGTATCCAGCGATATATCCCGATGACATCAAAGTCTGAAATTGCTCATCTGCAGATTCTATTCGGTAGGCATCGATCACAATATCTTGGGTCGCTGCCGAAAATCCCAATAGAACCGCCGCTAAAGCCATAGCGGTTAACTGATCTGTTGCAGGGTCAACAAATGCCATCAGGCCGATGGCTAGCATAATTATTAGCTGAGATAGCAATAGCCATGCTCGTCGCCGACCCAATTTTCGGGTTAAAAGAGGGAGTTGAAGGCTATTCACCAACGGTGCCCAGACAAATTTAAAGGAGTACCCCAGTGCGGCCCAGCTAAAATAGGTCACTGCAGAGCGGTCAACTCCAGCTTCGCGCAACCATAGGCTTAATGACGAAAAAATAAGAAGTAGAGGAATACCAGCCGAAATGCCTAAAAACAACATGGTTACAACTCTAGGGTGACAAATGGCCCCAAAGCTTTCTTTCCAGCCAGTATTAGTCGAACTATTGTTTAATGTCATTGTATATACTCATCTGCAACGGCTATAACTTTACACTAGCTTATATGAAGATAACATTGAAAAACCTTAAACTACCCCAATATAGTAATTAGGTTAAACATTGGTGAACACTATGCGTCTTATACTGCTGCTTTTTATTCTAATGCCCATTCTTGAAATGTGGTTGCTTATTACGATTGGAGGTTACATAGGTGCACCCAGCACTATCTTGCTAGTGATGCTAACAGCGTTAATGGGTATTGCCCTGTTGCGAGAGCAGGGGGTTTCTACACTTTGGCGCGGCCGAGAAAAATTACAGCAAGGCAAGATGCCCGCTCAAGAAATGATGGAAGGTATTGTGTTAGCCGTTTCGGGTGCTCTTTTATTAACGCCGGGTTTTGTAACCGATGCTATTGGGCTGATGGGATTGTTACCATTTTCACGCATTTTCTTAGTCAAAGGAATATTGCAAAAGGTGACTTTCTTTGACGCAACTGCTCAGCCATTCGCGCAGCCGCATCAAGGAAAGGAACATAAAAATAGTGGTGATACCTTCGATGGAGAATCTTGGGATTCAGAAGATAGTCTAAATAAACCGAAATAAATGAAAGTTTTTTTATTCTGGCCCTTGAAAAGTGCCAGCAGTGACACCATATGCTTAACAAGCGCGGATATTTATATGCCGCAACCCCATGCTAAAACTGTAGATAGATAATTTGGAGATAAAAAGTATGAAAATTCGCCCATTACATGATCGAGTGATCGTGCGTCGCGAGGAAGAGGAACAGAAAACAGCAGGCGGTATTCTTTTGCCTGGGTCAGCTCAAGAAAAGCCAAATCGTGGAGAAGTAGTTGCAGTAGGCAGCGGGCGGGTTCTTGATAATGGTGAGATTCGTGCGTTGGACGTCAAGGTTGGCGAAATTGTAGTGTTTGGCCAATATGCGGGCAATGACAAGATTGATGTTGACGGTGAGGAGCTAATTATCCTTAGCGAGAGTGATATTAAAGCCGTAGTTGAAGGCTAATTTATTTGAATTTTTGTAACTGATTTTGGAAGGAAAAGAATCATGGCAGCTAAAGATGTAAAGTTCGGCGACAGTGCTCGTCAAGGAATGCTAGAGGGTGTAAACATTCTAGCTAATGCAGTTAAGGTAACCTTGGGACCTAAGGGTCGCAATGTGGTTTTGGATAAATCCTTCGGTGCACCTACGGTCACTAAAGATGGTGTCTCGGTGGCTAAGGAAATCGAACTTAAAGATAAGTTCGAGAACATGGGCGCACAGATGGTTAAAGAAGTTGCATCAAAAGCATCAGATGATGCGGGTGATGGAACAACAACAGCTACAGTACTGGCGCAAACTATTGTTAATGAAGGGCTCAAATCAGTCGCTGCTGGTATGAACCCAATGGATCTAAAACGTGGCATCGATAAAGCGG
>Ga0207964_1000037_pt1 | contig 53341 bp, 46 predicted proteins | sample Knorr_S23_td_250_FD_185608 | JGI IMG/M metagenome (GOLD analysis project Ga0207964, IMG submission 185608) | Marine microbial communities from Southern Atlantic Ocean transect - Knorr_S23_td_250_ad_251m_LV_A (SPAdes) (version 2) | ecosystem: Environmental > Aquatic > Marine > Oceanic | place...
TTTGTCTTTTGCCCTAGCTTGGGGACACAATATGATGTGGTTAACGGATTTATTTCTCGATTATGTTCCTGGCTACAATAAGTTTCGAACCGTTTCCATGATTTTGGTGATTGCTGAGCTTACCATCCCTTTCCTTGCTTTTCTTGCCGTAAAGGAACTCGTTTCGAAAGCATCAGATAAGCAAGAGATCCAAAAAGCATTGAAATATTCCTTAGGAATCTCTCTAGGTATTTGTGCCTTGTTTGCTTTTGTAGGTCCTGCACTTTTTGATTTTAGCGCTAGAGCAGATGCCAACTATCCCGATTTTTTAGTTTCTGCTTTAGAAATGGATCGAGCCTCCATGTTGCGTTCGGATTCTTTACGCTCTTTGGCTTTTGTAGCCCTTACAGGTCTTAGTATTTATTTGTTTCAAGCTAAGAAGCTTAAAGCCCTTGGATTCGCTGCCTCATTAGCGGTTCTAATTTTAGTAGATATGCTTCCTGTGAATCAACGCTATTTAGATGGAGATGATTTTGTAAAAGCCCGAAAAATGGATCAGCCTTTTCAAAAGACGGCTGTAGACCTTCAGATTTTAGCGGATGAGGAATTGAATTTTCGCGTTTACAATACTTCAGAACGATTGGATGCGGGCGCAAGAACTTCTTATTTCCATAATAATATTGCCGGTTATCACGGAGCGAAGCTGAAGCGTTACCAAGAATTGATAGACTTACAGATTGCTAAAGGAAATCCTTCTGTCATCCACATGATGAACACCAAGTACATCCTGAGAAAGGGAGCGTCAGGAGAATTAACTGCCACAATGAATCCATCTAGACTAGGAGCTGCATGGCTGGTGAATGATGTTAAGATTGTTGAAGATGCCGATGAAGAAATGACTTTGCTGTCTTCTTTTAATCCTGCTAAAGAAGCTTTGGTGGATCAGCGTTTTGGTTTGTCTGAAAGTTCATTTTCTAATTTGGGAAACATCAGCTTGACTTCCTATCAGCCCAACCATTTGACTTATGATGTGAGTACTCTTGCACCTTCATTTGCTGTGTTTTCTGAAATTTTTTACGACAAGGGTTGGAATGCCTACATCAATGGTGAATTGCATGAACATTATAGAGTGAATTATGTGTTGCGAGGCATGAACTTACCGAAAGGGAGTTACCAAGTTGAATTTAAGTTTGAACCCAAGTCGGTCGCTTATGGTTCTTCTTTGGCTCTTGTGTCCTCCCTTTTGATTTATGTTTTGTTGATGATAGGTGTTTTGAAACCCGGTTTAATTTCTAATGATTAGCTACCCTTTTTTGCTGATTCTGATCCTCAGACTTCAAAAAAATTAAGAGGTGAAAAAATTGCGAACCTCACTTTTCATTTTATCGGCCAAAGTCAAATGATTTGAACGAATTTCTGCGTATTCAAAAAGTTCTTCGGAAAGTTTTGTGATGCGTCCCTTTGTTAGGTGATGTAAGCCGCTTACTCGAGCCAGTTTACTCATTAAATTTCGCTGCATAAAAGGTGCGCTCAGATTCGATTCGATTTTAAATAAATCAATAATTCCATTGAAACGATCTCTTTTGGCCTGATTGTTATTGAATCCAAAATCAATAAAAACAACGGGTGTTCCGAGGGCTATACAAGGCAAAGCACAGTGGATGAGCGAGGTAAATACCAGTTTTGCTTTTCCATATCGCTCTAGCATTTGTTGGGCTTGAGCCATTCTTGTCTCGGCATCTAAATGTTTTAAATCATCCGAAATATGACTCACAAATTTTACGTTGTTACCGTGTGATTTAGGAATGATGTTTTTCACAACCGTTTCTCGGTAGTTCTTTGTGTAGTTGGTTCTTAAAACGTCTACAAAAAGAATCTCGTCACTTTTTTCTCCCTCATACTTAGGTAGAGTAAGCGTAAGGCAGCCTGAAAAGTAAGCATCTACTCCGTAACTCTTCAGTAAATTTAGTGTGTCGTAATCTCTACATCCTATAGGTTCATGCAGCTTGTAATATTCAATGGCCTCTGGTGATGTCATTGATTTTTTGTTTTTACCAGAGATGTGAAACGATACAAACAACGGCTCAACAACCTTCGAAGGGGGCCAATGTTTGGCGCTCTCCATAAACCAACCGTTACAAAGGAGGCGAGTTTTCTTAGCCAACTCATCAAGCCGTTCTCTGTCGCATAGTTCGGGCTGATTCACGAGAAGAGAGGCCGCATAGGTTTGTATGTCATCTCCAATGTTTGTGGATTCAGGGAAGTATATTATGCCATTTTGCATGAGGTCTTATTGCTAAGAGTTCGTATCTGAGTAATGATTGGTAAGGATACAATTAATTTCCATGATATTCAAAATCAGAATTTGCCTACTTGTTCGTTAATTACTTGAGGGTGTTTTCGTCAAATAAAGATGAAATATACGGGATGTCTTGAAAACGAATTCGATAATCGTGTCGTTATATGGAATGATAAATTCCTGTTTTATCTCCGAATTATTACTTGAAAACCCTTACTATTGTAGCTGAGTTAAAAATTAGAGGCCTTGATTCATCAATCCAAACCCCATAAAGAGCAGCGTGAACTTGTTCGGTTTAGCTTATACAGCTATATCGGTGTTTTTGTAGGCATCTTTTCTAACTTGTTTATTTACACTCAAAACCAAGAGTTTTTAGGGGTTTTGAGGTATACAGAAAGTATCGCTTTTCTTCTTTGGCCATTAATACTTTTGGGAGCCTCTTCAAGCCTAATCAACTTCACCCCTAAACTCCAAGAGAAAAAGAATACTAAGTTATTCAGTTATGCGCTGTTTACCGTTCTTCGAAATAGTCTTTTCGTTTTTTTGTTGCTCTTTTTTGCTGCTGACCTGTTGGCGGATTACCTGAGGCTAGAATTCATTTATTATGCCTTTTGTCTTGCTTTTTGTCTCGCGCTTATTGATTTGTTGAAGAAGCAGCTTACCATTCATCAGAAAATTGCCTTCCCGATTGTCTTGGACAACTTATTGCCTAAACTCGTGTTGCCTACGATATTTATTCTGTTGTATTATGCTGTCATCGACACAGATGCGAAAGGATTAGAGCTCTATAATATTGCTTATTTCTTTATATTGATGGCTCTTTTTGTGTTTGCATCCAAGAGGAAGGCCATTGGGTTTACCTCAAAAATTAAATCTGTTTTTACGCATTTCACCAAAAAAGAGTATCGGAATTATTCTTATTATGCCGTTGCAGGTAGCTTGGGCTATCTGTTTGTTTTTAAGCTTGACACCTTAATGATACCAAATTTAATATCCTACAAAGCCAATGGAGTCTACAGCATTGCAACCGTTGCTGCGTCTGTAATCTTCATCCCTGCTCGAGGGTTGTTTTCTTTGTATGCACCTCAGGTTTCGGAATTGGTGAAAGAAAAAAAGTTTGAGCGTCTGAATAACTTGTACAAGACTTCTGCAAAGACGCTCTTGTTTTTAGGACTTCTCATTTACAGTGGGCTATTTTTAGGCGTAGAAATGTTGTTTGAGTTTTTACCTTCTAAGGAGGTTCTTTTAGAGACGGTTTCTGTGATTTTTATTATCGGGGCAACCTCGGTCATAAACATGGCTACAGGATTCAATTCCGAGATTATAAATTACTCTCGATTTTACAAGTTTAACATCATTGCACTATCTGTGTTGACCCTATTGAATTTAGGGGCTAATTATTATTTCATCGTTGTTTTAAACTACGGTATTGAAGGCGCTGCTTTGGCCAGTATGTTGTCTGTTTTAGTTTATAATTTATTCAAACTTGTTTTTATATACATCCGACTGGGATTGTTGCCATTTGATTTTGTTTTTCTGAAACTTCTTGCGGCTCAGTTAATTTTGATTCTGGTTTTTTATCACTTTCCCGATTTTTCAAACGAACTTTTAAATTTTGTTTTCAAAGTTGGAGGTGTTTTTATTTGTCAGCTTTTTATGGTTTACAAATTCAAATGGGTTGAACCCCTAAATGCATTTATAGATAAAAACATTTTTAGAAAACGAGTTTAACTATTTTCATCTGAGTTCTATGGTACTGAGTATTGTCATTTGCACGTATAATCGTTCGTCTTTTTTGAGGGAGGGTCTGTCTGCTATTGTTCAGCAAATGGATTTACTTCCAAACGATGAGGTTGAAACGCTTGTGGTTGACAATAACAGTTCTGATGATACAGCAGAGGTGGTTAAAGAGTTTCAATCGGCGCATCCGAATAAGAGTTTGAGGTATGTCTTTGAAAAGCAACAAGGCCTCAGTTATTCCAGAAATACAGGGATTAAAAGTGCTACAGGAGAATTTGTAGCTTTTGTTGATGATGATGCAGTCATAGGGCAACATTGGTTGTCAAGTTTGTTTGATGCGATAAGCAAGGTTGATGCGCAAGTTTTTGGTGGCCCTATATATCCTCGTTTTGAAGTTCCTTGCCCCGCATGGATGGATCCTAAGTATTTTGTCAGAACCTTTGCATCAACAGATGGATACTTGAGAGGTATGTCAGCGAGTGAAGGTTTCGCTGGAGGGAATGTGTGCTTTAAGAAGGATGTCTTTGACGTTATAGGTACCTTTGATACGTCTATCGGAATGATAGGTAATGCATTGGGCTTGGGCGAGGAAACAGAATTGTTTTCAAGGCTTTCAAAAAGTTCCTACGGAGCAAAACTTTACAATTTAGAGAAGATGTCTATTCTTCACTTCGAGGCAGCCTATAAGTTAGACGCTACCTATATTAAAAATAGAATTGTGCTAAGTGGGGAGCAGTCAGCCAAGAGGTTTGTGCTCGGGAATAAAAGGTTTGGATGTATTCTAGTACTAGCTAAACTTCTTAAACAGCTTTTGTTTTCTTTGTATTATTTGACACAAAGCCCATTTATTAAGACCAGTAGGTTTAAATTCTTGAAATGTATTTGGGTGGTCAAAGGCTTAATCAAAGGACTCACTCAAGGGTAGATTACCCCTTTATCACTCGGTTGAAGAGTTGAACGTATTTCTTGGCTTGTTCTTTCTTCGAGAAATCTATTCTTTTATTGTTTATCTCAGCAGATGATGCTTCCGGATTCAGGAATTCGTCATTCAGTAATTTTTTCAATTGGTCTTCTTCTCCGTAATTGATGTAATACCCACATTGTAATTCCTTCATCATTTTAGACAGGTCTGTGTCTTTTTTACCAATAGCAATGATTTTTCTGCCAGTAGCCAGATATTCATAAAATTTAAGAGGGATTCGTCCTTCGGAAAGTTCCGTGTCACTGAGGCTTAAAAACAAAAATCGATATTCAGACATTTTCTGAGTAGCTTCTTGATGAGGTATCGGTGTAAATTGCTTCACCTGACTGTTAAAATCATAAGGAGCTAGTTCGGCTTGAAAGTCATCGTAGGTAAATCCGTAAAAATGAAGATCCAAGGTGTTTTTAAAGTTTTCATCTTGACATAAGTCATTGAAGACTTCCCACAATTGCGCATGATTTCTTGATTTTGGATAGGTACCAAAATGAGCGATGGACATTCGCTTGGGATTTGAGCATTCTATGCTAAAATCTTCGGCATCGAAACCATTGTGAATGACGCTTGTATTTTTTGCGCCTAATTCTTGAAGGTGTTTAGCCCAAGAATCACTGACTGTAATTAGGGAGTTACATGATTTAAGAATCTTTCGTTCGAGGTTTTGATGCATTCTCTTTGCAAAAGGAAGTAGCGGTAATTGTTTGAAATACTCAATGCCCGTCCATGGGTCTCTGAAGTCCGCAATCCATGGGATGTTGAACTCTGAACTCATTTGTTTTGCAATTAGATGCATGCTGTGAGGAGGCCCTGTAGAGACAATGAGGTCAATGTCTTTTTCTTTCAAACGCTTACGCAAACTTCGTTTAGAGGCTAAGGTATACAGAACTCTAGAGTCTGGAATGAAAAAGTTAGCTCGAATAAATACCAAGAACTTGGTCCATAGACTGCTTTTTTTATTCGTTAAAATGTCTGAGGGAACCTTTTTCTTAAATAGGGATTGGTAGAGCTTGTTGGGCTCTAATTGAGGTTTGCAAATCACTTCAAAAGAATGCTTAGATTCTATTTCTTCTTTGAAGGTAAATACCACCGGCTCCCAAGTTAAATCTTGAATGTATTTCAGGTTTTTATTCCAGCGTTGTGCTCCGACATCGGAATCATCTCCAAAATAATATGTAATCAGCAGAAATTTCATGCGTTTCAAAATTCCTCCTAAAGTAGTTTTTTTTCATTAGTTACGCAGAGAGATTGCCTTTAAACTAATGACACTTTTTAGAATCCTTGTTTTTCTGAGAATAAAAAAAGCCTCCGTAAGATTACGAAGGCTTTTTTGTGACTTGGCTGGGGCTCGAACCCAGGACCCTCTCCTTAAAAGGGAGATGCTCTACCAACTGAGCTACCAAGTCAAAACGAGGTATGTATGAAGTGACTTGGCTGGGGCTCGAACCCAGGACCCTCTCCTTAAAAGGGAGATGCTCTACCAACTGAGCTACCAAGTCAAAATTTTAATGTGCCTAGAACAGGAATCGAACCTGCACGACCAGAGGTCATACGCCCCTCAAGCGTACGCGTCTACCAATTCCGCCACCTAGGCATTATTGATTGCCATCATGCTTCGTGAAAAGCGATGCAAATATAAGTGCATTATTTTACAAGACCATACGTCTTTTAAAGTTTTATTATGTTTTTTTTGGAATCTGTAAATCCTACTTATTCGATGATTGGAGAACGTTCAAAAATTGCATTTTCATTAAATAGTTTGCGGTAGGTTTTTAGGTCGTGATAGTTTTTTGCGCCCATGGATTTACTGATGTGTATCATTTTTGGATTGAAATCTCCTATCCAAGTCATAATCACCTTTTTATAGTTTGGACGTTTGGTACGAAGATGTTCTGCCGCAGCATTTAGAATATAGGACTCCATGCCAAGACCCTGGAATTTTGGAGTAACGCCAAAGACGATGCCCCAAACGTATTTTGGTTTGCTGAATAGCTTTTGTAAAAGGAATTTTAGTTTACCCCAAAGGTTAAAGTTTCCTTTGGTTACTTTAAAGTATTGATTCAATTCAGGTAACATGATGACAAATGAAATCGGCTTATCCTTGTAATAAGCATACCAGATCAAGTCCGTCTCCATAACGGGTTTGATCTTTTGCATCATTGCCATGGCTTGTTTGCTCGACATTTCTTTGAAATTATCATGCGTCACCCAAGCTGCATTGTAAACCTCTCGAAAATCTTCAGCATACTTTTTTAGATTGTTTTTATTGATGGTTTCAAGTCTGTAATCTTTATTCTGTTTAATCCGTTCAAATTTATTGATGTATTTTTCCGGTAGTTTTTGAGTAAGTGGTTTTATAAAGTTGTGTTGGTTGAAGTAGGTTTGGAAACCGTAGTTTTCGAAAAATGCTTGATAATAAGGAGGGTTGTAGCTGTTCGCATAAATGGGTGGGTGTTCAAAACCATTTACCAATAAACCCCAATAACGATCTTTTTCACCAAAATTCACGGGTCCATCCATGGCTTGCATGCCTCTTTCAGCGAGCCAATTTTTACATGTGTCAAATAATACAATCGCAGCCTGTTCATCATCTATGCATTCAAAAAACCCCATCCCACCGGTGGCTTGTTTGAAGGTGTTCGCTTTTTTGTTGTCAATGAATGCGGCCACTCTACCTATAGTTTCTCCCTGGTTGTTTTCTAGAATAAATCGCGTGGCTGAGCCGTGAGTAAAGTAGCTGTTTTTGTTTGGGTCAAAAACAGCTTCTACTTCTTGTTTTATATGAGCAATCCAGTTGGAGTCGTTTTTGTAAATCAAGTAGGGAACCTGATGAAATCTTTTTATTTCATTTGAATTAGAAACTTCAACGATCTTCATGCGATGGGCTTTAGATGTGGTGATTAATTTTATCTTTGTTTCTGCATTGATATGCAATTTTACAATTTAAAAAGCAATGGATGAAAAATAAGCTCGTAATTGTTACAGGGGCTTCTTCGGGAATAGGAAAGGCATGTGCGGTTGAATTTGCCCAGAAGGGTGCTGATGTGGTTTTAGTAGCTAGGTCGGAGTCTAAATTGGAAGTAGTTGCTGAGCAAATTTCATCTTATGGCGTTCAGGTGCTCTCTGTGGTTGCTGATGTAAGCCAGGAAGAAGATTGTAAAAAAATGGTTGACGAGGTACTCCTTAAATTTGGTAAAATTGATGTTTTGGTTAACAATGCGGGCATTTCTATGCGTGCTGCTTTTTCTGAGATTGATTTGTCTGTTCTTAAAAAAGTGATGGGTGTTAATTTTTGGGGTACGGTATACTGTACCCGTTATGCCCTAGCAAGTATTCTCGAGAATAAGGGCTCGGTAGTAGGGGTTTCTTCAATTGCAGGCTACAAAGGTTTACCCGGAAGAACGGGCTATTCGTCCTCTAAGTTTGCGATGCATGGTTTCCTGGAGTCTTTGCGCCTTGAAAATCTGAAAAATGGATTACACGTTTTAATTGCTTGTCCGGGTTTTACGGCCTCAAATATTCGAAATACCGCACTTACTGGTGATGGCTCTTCTCAGGGAGAAACGCCTAGAGATGAGCAAAAAATGATGCAGCCTGAAGCAGTTGCTACTTACATCGTTGATGCGGTTGTAAAGAGGAAAGATAGGCTAACATTGACCTTCAATGGTAAGCTAACCGTTTTGTTGAATAAGTTTTTCCCCAAGTGGGTTGATAAGTTGGTCTACAATCACATGCGTAAGGAAGCAGATGCACCTTTTAAATGAAAGTTATACTGGTAGGATATATGGGCTCTGGAAAGAGCGTTGTAGCTAAGAAATTGGCGCAATTACTCGATTATCGTTTTATTGATACCGACGAATGGATTGAAGCGAGAGCTTGTAAGACCATTCCCGAAATTTTTTCTGAAGATGGAGAAGCTACCTTCAGAAAAAAAGAAAAAGAATGTCTAGAGTTTTTGATGGATCAAGATCATATTGTTTTGTCCACTGGTGGTGGAATGCCCTGCTTCAATGAGGCCATTGATTTGATGCTTGAATTGGGGGAAACGATTTATCTGGATGCCAGTATCGAAACTCTAACATCTCGGTTGTGGACTGGGAAGTCGGGAAGGCCTATTCTTAAAGATTTTAAATTGAAAGAAGAATTGAGTACTTTCATTTCAAAGCACCTGTCTGGACGTTTAGACTGTTATCAAAAATCGAAGTATAGCGTCGTGGTCGATGACAAATCTGTAGAGCGCATTGCTCAAGAAATCAAATCAATATTGGAATCCTAGGTTTTACTTTTTCAGTAACACCAAATCTATTCGTACCGTAGGGCTTTTATTGGATCTACTTTCTGTATCAGTAGGGAGGGGATGATGAGCATACTCATGCAGATGACAATGCTAAATAGGTTAATCATCAGCCAATTTTCAGGGGACAGAAGAACTGGAAGTGATTTCACGTAATAGTGCTCCGGGTCCAGCTGTATGGGAGCGAAAAAGTGCTGTATTCCAATTAGTGAGAGCCCAATTCCGTTTCCAAGAATCAAGCCTTTTCGAAGTAGATAAAAGGCGTGGTAAAGAAATATTTTTTTGATGGATATTTGGGCCGCACCTATTGCTTTCATTAGGCCAATCATTTTGGTTCTTTCAAGAATAATGATGAGCAGGGAACTGATCATGTTGATGCAAGCTACAATAATCATTATCAATAAGATAATTCCTATGTTCATGTCAAAGAGTTTTATCCAATCAAAAATTTGTGAATAGGAATCTTGGGCACTCATCACACGTGTGTCGAAAGGGCTGTTGTTTTCGACTTCCGCGAGGACTTGCTGATGGTCAAATCCTTCTTTTACTTTCAGTTCTATCGAGCTGCATTGATTTTCTGACCATCGATTCATTTTTCGCAAATGTTTTTGGTCTGCAAACACATAGAGGTCATCAAACAATTCGATGCCCGTTTCATAAATTCCTTCGATCTTGAATTTTCTAACGAAGGGTTGATTGTTGTTTTTTCCTTGAAAATAAAAAAGCGCGTTATCATTGACTCCCAGACTCATTTTTTGACTGAGTTTCTGAGATATAAGAACGCTATTACTTTTTTTTGAAGACTGGTATTTAGGGCAATTTCCTTCGATAAGGTGGCTGTTTACGAAACTCCAATCAAAGTTTTCATCGATGCCTTTGATTACAATCCCTTCAAACTCAGTCTCTGTTTTAATAAGACCATTCTTTGTGATTTGTGTTTGGATATGAGCAACACCATCTATGTTGTAAAATTTCTGAAGGAGGGAGCTGTCTGCAAGAATTGGAGCGACTTCTAAGGATTGGTTAAGATCCAAAACAGCGACTTGAATATCAGAGGTAAATCCGGTAACTTTAGCACTGATTTTTTCTTGCAAACCTTTGCCGGTAGCAATGGCTAAAATCATAACTGTAATGCTTAAGCTTACCGCAGCAATGGCCATTTTCAAAATAGGTTTTGATATGGAATGCTGAAGATTTTTTTCGGTGTGTAGGCGTTTTGCTACAAATTTTTCAAAATTCAAGTGGCTATGCTTTATCAATGTGTTTCCAAATATAGTAAAATGAAGTTACTGACGGGTTTCATTTTTGCGCTCTTGTTTTCTTGTCAGGCGCAACAATCCTCTGACGAAATCATTACGGGAGCTAAACAATTGAATAGCTATCTTCCTATGCTTAAAGGGAAAAATATTGCAGTTGTGGCGAATCAAACTTCTTTGGTTGATGGGATTCATTTGGTAGATACTTTACTTGCACGATCGGTAACTGTGACCAAAGTATTTGCCCCAGAACATGGATTTAGAGGTAATGCTGATGCGGGAGCTTCCATTGATGATGCTGTAGATGTAAAAACGGGATTGCCCATCTTATCGCTTTACGGAGCAACTAAAAAACCGACCCAAGCATTTTTAGAAGGGGTTGATGTTGTGGTTTTTGACATCCAAGATGTAGGAGCTCGATTTTACACGTACATTTCGACCTTACATTATGTGATGGAAGCTTGTGCTGAAAATGCCATTCCCTTATTGGTGCTTGACCGTCCCAATCCTAATGCACATTATGTGGACGGTCCCATTTTAGATTCAGCGTATCAATCTTTTGTTGGCATGCACCCAGTACCTATTGTTCATGGAATGACTCTTGCCGAGTATGCTCAAATGATTAATGGTGAGTTTTGGTTGAAAGACTCTTTGCAGTGTGAGTTGATGTATCAGTCCATGCAAAATTACCATCATCAGAAGCCCTACAAACTTCCTGTAAAACCTTCTCCGAACTTACCGAATTCACAATCGGTAGCCTTATATCCTTCCTTGTGTTTGTTTGAAGGTACGGATGTAAGTATTGGAAGAGGTACCCTACAACAATTTCAAGTTATTGGCTCACCAAAATTAGATACTTGTTCTTATGTGTTCACTCCGATTTCTCGGGAGGGAGCGAAGTATCCCAAACATGAAAATACAGTTTGTTGTGGTTGGAATTTAAGCGGATTTGAGCCAGAAGATGGAATTTATTTGGGTCATCTGATTGAATCTTATCATCAATACAGTTCCAAAGGAAGGGTCTTTTTTACTTCATTTTTTGACAAACTAGCCGGCTCCAATCAGTTGCGTATTCAGATAGAGGCAGGGTGGACGTCAAATCAGATTAAAGAAACGTGGGAAGAAGGCTTAGACGCTTTCAAGAAGAAAAGAGCTGCTTATTTGATTTACCCTTAATCCATTATAAGCCCTAAATTACTCCTATGCGTATATCATCAAAGTAAACGTAGCATTTCCTCCATAACATCTTCAGAATCCCAAACTTCACTGATGTTTGGTTTACTCATGATGCTTTGCATTAGTTTTTCTTGTTTCATGCCGATATGCCAAGCATCAGCGTAAGAAATATTTGTAAAACTAACCATGGAGTAGAGTGGTGTCCATTTCTCTGGATAACGTTGAGTGAATTTTTGCTCAATTTTTTTCTGTAGTAAGAATTTAGTTTGAGCTGTTTTGTCTCGCATAACGACGAAATTATGCATCGAAAGATCTTGTACGCCATCGCCATTAGGTTTACGTACTCTTGAATATTCTTCAAAACAAGTTTCGAAATTGTTATTGTGCTTGTCTAACAATTCATCGAGTATTCTACAATCCTCAAAACCAGCATTCATTCCCTGTCCGTAAAAAGGTACAGTAGCATGGGCAGCATCTCCTATTAAGATGGTTTTATCGTCAACGTGCCATGGGTAGGTTCGCATGATGGCCATGGATGAAGTAGGATTTGCAAAAAACTGTTCACATAAATCTGGAATGAGAGGAACTAAATCGGGAAATGTTTTTTCGAAATACTCTTGAACGTCTTTGTGTGTGTTCAGCTTTTCAAAGGATTCTTTTCCTTCGTAAGGGGCAAATAAGGTGCATGTGTAACTTCCGTCTAAGTTGGGCAGTGCAATCAGCATAAAATTGCCTCGGGGCCATATGTGTAATGCGTTTTTTTCCAGTTTGTGCGTTCCATTGTCATTAGCTGGGATCAGTAACTCTTTGTATCCGTGTTCGATGTACTGTTGTGAATACTGTTGCCGATTTCTTTTTACCATTTGATTGCGAACGGCAGAAAAGGCTCCGTCAGCACCAATCAAAAGATCCGAATCAACGGTTGTTTTTTTATTTGAGTTTGTGTGTTCAAAGGTGGTTGTGGCTGTTTCAAAATCTACATCCAAACATCTTTGATTGCAGTGAATCTCAACGCCTAAATTTTCAGCCATTTCCATCAGAACCAAATTTAGCTTTGATCTAGATACCGAATAGATTGCCTGATCTGGATTTCCATAGGCTTGTTCTGATAATTGTCCATGCACATCATGCATGATTCTTTTGTACATAGGAATGGCGATCTTTTCGACGTTTTTTGCTGCGTTTACTTTCTTTAGAGCCGTCCAACCTCTTTCTGATAGAGCCAAATTGATGGACTTGCCTGCGGCAATTTCGGCCAATCGCAAATCATTTCTTCTTTCGTATAGGGATACCTGAAAACCTCTTTTTTGCATGTATAGGGCGCACAGTGATCCAACTAATCCAGCCCCGGCTATGGTGATTTTTCTTTTCATAAACTGGACGCTAGTATGTGGTAAAATTTATACACATCTGTGAAACTGTTGTACAAGGGTACTGGAGCAACTCGAATGACATCAGGTTCCCGCCAATCTGCAACAACCCCTTTTTTTGTGATCTTGTCAAATAATGTTTTGTTTCCTTTTTTTACTTGAATGGAAACTTGACACCCTCTTTGGTCTGGTGTAATGATGTTGATTTTATCTGAATCTAGGGTTTCTAACAATTCGATGAGGTAATTCGTCAGTTTTTTTGATTTTTCAATCAATATGTCCATGCCAACTTCATCAAAAATGCAAAGAGAAGCACGTATTGCTGCTAACGATAAAATGGGAGGATTGCTAAGTTGCCAACCTTCTGCAGACTCAATAGCTTCGAAATCATCTGGCATTTTAAACCGATTTTCTTTATTGTGGCCCCACCAGCCGGCAAACTTAGGTAAGTTGCTTTTGTGATGTTTTTCGTGAATGAAGGCACCCGCAACCGATCCTGGGCCTGAATTCAAGTATTTGTAGGAACACCAAACGGCAAAGTCTACATTCCAGTTGTGAAGCTCTAGCTTAACATTTCCTGCGGCGTGGGCCAAATCGAATCCCACACAAATATCTTCTTTATGTGCTAATTTGGTTAGCGTTTTCATATCAAAAACTTGCCCTGTGTAGTAATTTACACCACCCAGCATAAGCAGGGCAATTTCATCTCCTTTGTCAGCGATTAGTTTGGCAATATCTTCAGTTCTTAGTGCATTTTCACCTTCTCTAGGTCTGATTTTTATGAGGCTTTCATTGGGCTCATACCCATGGTGTTTAATTTGTGATGAAACTGCGTATATATCAGAGGGGAATGCATCTGCCTCGATAACGATTTTGTGTTTTTTCCCTTCGGGTCGATAAAAGGAAACCATCATCAAATGTAGATTTACCGTCAGTGAATTCATGGCAATAACCTCAGATTTCACGGCTCCTACAATTTTAGCATAGCCTTCGCTTAGAAACTCATGGTAGGGCATCCATGGATTTTTAGCCTGCAAATGTCCTTCAACACCTAATTGAGCCCAGTCTGTGAGTTCTTGATCCAAATAGGTTCTAGTCTGTTTGGGTTGTAGTCCCAATGAATTTCCACATAAATAAATCAATTCATTCCCGTTTTCATCTCTAGGGATGTGAAATTCATTTCTGTAGGAACTTAGTTGATCCTCTTTGTCGAGTTGCCTTGCAAACTCTTTTGTGTTTTTAGAGCTCATTGATCTCGAAAATAATAGGTCTGCTCGGAGCAGCGTCAGAAACAAAAGCAGGGATTTGAATCGTTAATAAATAATGACCGTCTTGAATTTGATTGTCCACATAAATCATTTCTGTGATGGTTTTGTTCTTGGTCTTTGGGTTGAACTTTTTATTCTCGGTATCCCAAAAAGTATTGTGAGCAGATAAAATACCCTCATCCAACAAACGATCAACGGATGGTGTATCCACCAACAAATGTTTTACTCCCCGTTCTTTGATATACTCCATGGCATCTATTGTAAAAAAAGGAGAACTATTTGTAAGATAGTTTTGAGATTTCTTTTCAGGTAAATTGGGCAGTGTTCGTATGACTAAACCTTCCATAAATTCATTAGGAACATCTTTTAGTTTTTCTAGCAATAGCTCTCTTGTGATTAGGAGGTCATCCTCATTTAATTGGGGAATGTATTTTTCGCTTGTCTTTTGCACATGTATAGAAACTAAATGAGCGGGAATCATGAGGTCCTTCAGAGAGGATAATACATCGATTCGTTCTTTTGTGATGTGCCCAACACATTCGGTATGCGTTCCATTGCAATGAGGAACGATGTGATACGTTTCAAAATTACAAACGCCTCCTTTTCGCGTATCTCCAATAAAATTTTCATTTGAGTAAGGTTCGGATGAAGCTTTTTGAACTCCGTAGGTGTTCGGTTGCTTGCCGTTAAATAGGAGTGGAATTGAAATGTCCTTACCTTTGGAAAAGTCAATGAGGTATTTGTTGTTTTTTATGAAAATTTCTCCTTTCATTTATGCAAAGTCTGATTCTTTCATGTTCAGCCAATCTAGGGCATTTGCAGAAAGTAGTTTTTCTTTTATGTCAGTGGAGAAAGATGCGTTATGAATCAATTTACCCGGTTCTAATTCACCCAACGGAAAGGGGTAGTCGGTTCCCAAAGCGACTTTGTCTTCACCCACTAAATCTACAATATAATTTAATATTTTCTCATCATGAACCAAGCTATCTAGCCAAAATTTTCCGAGATAATCTTTTGGGTTGATCTGATTGTCTACAGCTACCAAATCAGGGCGAACATTAAAGCCGTGTTCGATTCTGCCGATGGTTGCTGGAAATGATCCCCCACCGTGTGCAAAGGCAACTCTTAATTTCGGGAATTTCTGAAATACGCCACTAAAAATCATGGAGCATATCGCAAGAGAGGTTTCCATAGGCATACCCACCAGCCACGAAAGCCAGTACTTGTCCATTTTTTCTTTGGCCATCCACCACCAAGGATGTACAAAAACAGCCATATCTAATGCTTCGCACGCCTCATAAATTGGGAAAAAAGAAGTTTCACTAAGGTTTAAGTCATTTACATGCGAGCCGATTTGAATGCCTTTCATACCAATAGCTTTACATCGCTCCAATTCTTTGATGGCTAGCTTGGTGTCTTGCATAGGAATATTACCCAGCCCAACAAAACGATTTGGAGATTTGTCGACGACTTTGATTAGGTCGTCATTGATAAATTTTGAGATTTCTAGACCGTCTTTAGGCTTCGTCCAGTAGGAAAACATTACGGGTACTGTAGATAAAACCTGTACATCAATGTTTTGATGATTGCAGTCATGCACTCTAACCTCTGGATCCCAGCAATTAGATTCTATTTCCCTGAAGAATTGGTCATTCATCATCATTTTAGCACAACAAGGCTTGTGATGCTCCAATTGAATAAATTCACCATACCCAAATTTTTTGTTGAAATTTGGGATTTCTCTAGGTAAAATATGGGTGTGTATATCTACAGTAAATAGTTTTTTCATTTAAATTTATACAAATCGTTGATCGATTTCCATTTTTGTTTCACATTGACTACAAGTTGTTAATTCTTCAGACCCATAAAATTCTTTAAAGCGTGGTTGAAAATCTTTTTCAACATTCTTTAATTCAAAACGAACGCTGTGAAGTTGATGATTGCAATTTTCACAATACCACTCTAGGCCATCTTTTTCTCCATGATTTCGGTGTACCTCAATAACTAGGCCAACACTATTTGCAGGGCGAATGGGTGAGTGCGGTACTTTTGCAGGTAAAAGGAAGATTTCGCCCTCGTTTATTGGGATGTCAACAGCTTTACCCTCCTCTTGTATTTTAAGGGTGATAGCTCCTTTTATCTGATAAAAAAACTCTTCAGTTTCGTTGTAATGGTAATCTTTTCTCTGGTTTGGCCCGCCAACAACCATAATAATCAAGTCTCCAGACTCAGTATAGACACATTTGTTCCCTACGGGTGGTTTCAAGAATTCTTGATTGTCTTTAATCCATTGTTGGAAGTTGAATGGTTTTCTAATAGGCATAATGGCTTAGTTTATAATGATGCAATTACTTTTAGTTCAATAGCAATAGGAGTTGGTAGGCAATTTATTTCTACGGTTGTTCTGCAGGGTTGGTTGTCCTTAAAATAGTTTGCATAAATTTTATTGTAGGTTTTAAAGTCGTCTTTCATATTTGTAAGAAAGACGGTAACATCGATAATTTTGTCCCATGAGGATCCTGAATCTTCAAGGATGTATTTGATGTTTTTAAATACGGAATGGCATTGTTGTTCAATGTCGTAAGCTAAGATTTCTCCCTTCTCATCTAGGGTGACTCCGGGAATGTCTTTTGTCCCTGCGACTCTTGGTCCTACACCCGAAAGAAACAATAGATTGCCATGTTTTCGAGCGTGAGGGTATAGTCCTACTGCTTGAGGGGCTCTTTTGCTATTGTATTTTTCCATGTCAATGCATTTAAATTTTCACGCAAACATTTTTGGGCTCTGTAAAAAATTGTAGGGATTTAAATCCACCTTCTCTTCCCAAACCGGAATGCTTCATGCCTCCGAAGGGAATTCTTAGATCTCTTAAAATCCATGTGTTTATCCAAACGATTCCGGCATCAATAGCCGCAGCAACACGATGGCCTCGACTTATGTTTTCAGTAAATATACTCGCTGATAGCCCATATTTTGTTGCGTTTGCCATTTCAATAACTTCTTCCTCAGTTTCAAAAGGAATTAAGCAGACCACTGGGCCAAAAATCTCTTCTTGGTTGATGGAGCAGTCGTTTGAGAGTCCTTCAATTACAGTTGGCTGAATGTAGTATCCCTTTTTTAGATCTCCCTCAAGGATAGCTCGTTCTCCACCGATAAGGATTTGTCCTCCCAATTTTTTTGCTTCCTGAATCTTTCCCAATACTTTTTTCATGTGAGTCTCGGATACCATGGCTCCTAGGTCACTTTCTTGCGCTTTTGGGTTGCCCACCTTAAGTTGAGAAACTTTCGATAGTAGAGCGGCTTTAAATTTTGGGTAGATTTCTTTTTGCACAAACAGTCTTGATCCGCATAGGCAGATTTGTCCTTGATTGGAAAAAGCAGCCTTTACTGCCATATCTACAGCTTGATTGAAGTCTGCATCAGTAAATATGATGTTTGGATTTTTGCCACCCAGTTCTAGAGAAGTTTTTTTAAACATAGGGGCTGTAAGTGTGGCAATGTGTTTTCCGGTTATGGTTCCTCCTGTAAAGGAGATGATTGGTGTGTCTGCATGTGTAGTGAGCGGGTCTCCTACTTTTGAACCGTACCCATGTACAATATTTAAGACGCCTTTCGGAAACCCTATCTCGATACATATTTTACTGAGTAAAAAGGCAGTCATAGGGGTCACCTCAGAGGGTTTTGCAACTACGGTATTCCCTGTTGCGAGGGCAGGCGCAATTTTCCATGTGAGTAGATACAGGGGTAGGTTCCACGGCGAAATACATGCGGCTACACCTATAGCTTGTCTTGAGGTGTAATTTAATGCCTCACCATCCATTTCATGAAGTTCAGAGTGATCGTGTAGAATAGCAGTAGCAAAAAAACGTATGTTTGCGGATGCTCTCGGTATGTCTACCTTTCTGGCCTGAGCCTCTGTTTTTCCGTTGTCTTTACTTTCGGCACGAATTAATTCTTCGGAATGTTTTTCAATGGCATCAGCCAGTTTCATGAGGATGTTAGAACGTTCATGTTTGGAGGTTTTACTCCATGATTTGAAGGCTTTTTTAGCAGATGCAACGGCAAGATCAATATCAACTTCTTCACTATCTGGCACCCATGAGTAAGGGAGGCCATTCGAGGGATTGTAGTTCTCAAAGTATGAGCCCTTATTGGGTTCAACCAATTCTCCGTTTATGTAATTTAATATTTTTTCCATTTATAAACATGCCGTTCTACCTCCATCTACAGGAAGGTTAATTCCATTTATGTAAGCTGCTGCAGGTGAGCACAAAAAAGCCACTGCATTTGCCGTTTCAGAAGCCTCTCCAAATCGTTTTGCAGGTATGGTTGACTTCATATTTTCAATTACTTTTTGTTCAGACAGGGCTTCTTTTTCCGCTTTTGATGCAATGAGTGATTTCAGTCGATTGGTGATGGTAAATCCGGGAAGGATATTGTTAACCGTGATGCCGTAGGGCCCTAACTCTAGAGATAGGGTTTTAGCCCAATTGGCAACAGCTGCTCTTATGGTGTTTGAGACACCCAGGCCCGGTATGGGCGATTTTACTGAGGTGGATATGACATTCACAATCCGCCCATAACCCTCTTCTTTCATTCCAGACATTACCTTTTTAACGAGAATCTGGTTGCAAACGATGTGCATTTTAAACCCCTCTTCAAAGGCTTTAGAGTCTGCATCTATTATGGCACCTGCTGCCGGACCACCGGTATTATTAATTAGGATGTGAAATTTATCATCAAGAGCCTGTATTTTCTTTTCTAGATCGGTCGTGTTTTTGAAGTCTGCAACTAAGTAGGAGTGTGTTTGTCCCGCGGAGGTGTCTAGGAGCGTTAAAACCTTTTTTAGTTTCTCTTCATTTCTGGATATCAGCGTGATGTTAGCTCCAAGTTTTGCAAGCTCAATAGCACTGGCTTTTCCTATCCCTTCTGTGCTTCCGCATACGATTGCATTTTTATTATTTAATTCTATTTCCATTTATCGGTAAAGTTAAAACCTAATTGCTCTTTGACTTTTTTTGGTAATTCGGGTGCGTACGATCTAGAAATCATGAGTGTAGATATATTGGCGATATCTGTAAATAATTTGTGTTGATCTACCGTTTGTTTGAGATACCCTTGCCCAGATGAACCCCCAGTTCCTATTTTTTGCCCCAATGTTTTTTCTACCATTTGAACGTGTCTGAACCTCCATGTAGCTAATTGATGGTCGAGTTCTACCAGGTTTTTTAAAAACTTGGAGGGTAAGTGAAGTATAGGCTGTTCGCGATATAAATTGATTAACAGAGCGGACATGGTTGCTTTGTAGGACAGAGATATTTCTCCATTTTCCATAGCTTTTTGATGCACGCATTCATCAAATACACGCTCAAAATATTTTCTATTTTCTTCAATCATTCGAATTCTAAGCGCCTTATCGGCATCAGAAAGCAGCGGTGAGTTTTTTATGCTCGTTGACTCTTTATTCATCATTTCATTGACAACGGTTTCGTATTTGTCAATAAAATCAAAGCCTTCCATGTTTAAGAATGGGATTCGCTCCAACCATCTTTCAACGAGTTTGAATAGAGATTCACTATCTTCTAAAGTTAAAATTTCTTTCTTTTTAGCTCCTTCAAACTCATTATGGTATGGGCAGCCTCCGAGTTGATGCCTGTCTTTTATTTTGAGACCTAGCATCAGTTCTAGTTTTCGGAATTGATGGGATTGGAAACCAGAAGCTGGTGATAAGTGGTGTCTAAAATCTAAAAAGTCGGAAGACGTCATGGTTTCCAGTACGTCAATTTGTTGGACCAAAACATTCAAAATTTTGTTGACACGCTCAATTCTAGAAACGATGACACCAATATTCTCTTCGTTGATTTTTTCTTGCTTGAAAAGATCCATGATAGAGTCTATTTCATGTATGATTTGTTTAAACCACAATTCATAGGTCTGATGGATGATGATGAAAAACATTTCATCATGAGCAGCTTCTTTTCCATCACCACTTATTGGATGCTGCGCATTGAGGATTTTGTCAAGCTCCAAATAATTTATGTAGTGAACGGATGGATTTTTTTCTGACATCTGCAAACTAATTTTAAAGTAAAAGTAAAGTTATTTTTAATTATATGCTCAGCTATTTTTTAATAATACGACCATCATATATATTTCTTATATTCAAATTAGGGAATGGCAAGTTATTTATAATTGAGATTATTTCGGCTTTTTTCTACATTTTTTTGCATAAAAAATGCTGCATTTTTAGCGATGAATTTCTTATTGCTATTTTCTTTTTTATTCTCCTAACAATACTATATTTTTGCAACTCATTTTATAAGAAAAAATAATGAATTTACACGAATACCAAGGTAAAGAAATACTCAATAGTTATGGAGTAGGAATTCAGCGCGGAAAAGTAGCCTCAAACCCTGAAGAAGCGATTCAAGTAGCCAAACAATTAACAGAAGAAACCGGTACCGGTTGGCATGTCATCAAAGCTCAAGTTCACGCAGGTGGACGTGGTAAAGGAGGCGGGGTTAAGTTGGCTAAAAATTTAGACGAGTTAAAATCTCACGCTGAAAACATCTTGGGAATGCAGTTGGTAACACCACAAACCAGTGCAGAAGGAAAAACGGTTCATCAAGTTTTGATTGCTGAAGATGTTTATTACCCTGGTGAATCTGAGACCAGTGAGATTTATATGTCGGTGCTTTTGAATAGGGCTACGGGCAGAAATATGATTATGTATTCTACCGAAGGAGGTATGGATATTGAGGAAGTGGCTGAGAAAACGCCTCATTTAATATTTACTGAAGAGATTGATCCAGCAACAGGTTTATTGCCTTTTCAATGTCGTAAAGTAGCTTTTAACCTTGGTTTAGAGGGGAAAGCATTTAAGGAGATGACCAAGTTTGTTGCTTGTTTATACAAAGCTTACGATGGCGCTGATGCTTCACTTTTTGAAATAAATCCCGTATTAAAAACATCGGATGATAAGATTATTGCTGTTGACGCCAAAGTTTCTATAGACGATAATGCACTGTACCGTCACAAAGATTATGCAGAAATGCGTGACGTTCGTGAAGAAGATGCTGCTGAGGTTGAAGCAGGCGAGTACGGATTGAATTATGTAAAGTTAGATGGTAATGTGGGTTGTATGGTAAATGGTGCAGGTTTGGCCATGGCAACTATGGATATTATTAAACACGCCGGCGGTAATCCAGCCAACTTTTTGGATGTTGGAGGAACTGCGGATGCGGCTCGTGTAGAACAGGCTTTTAGAATCATCTTAAAAGATGAAAATGTAAAAGCACTATTGGTTAACATTTTTGGAGGTATCGTTCGTTGTGATCGCGTAGCTCAAGGTGTGGTTGATGCTTATAAAAATATAGGTGAGATTAATGTTCCGCTTATTGTTCGCTTGCAAGGTACCAATGCCGTTGAAGCGAAGAAGTTAATTGATGAAAGTGGTTTAGAGGTACACTCTGTTATTCAGCTTCAAGAAGCTGCAGATAAGGTTGCTGAAGTTTTAGCCTAGAATCTAAAAATGAAATAAGAAAGGAGTCGTTAGACTCCTTTTTTTTTGTGAAAAATCTACTTAATGGATGGTTCAAAAATTTGTATTTTGCGTAGATAATGTAAGCTATGAAAAAAATACTAGTTGCAAATAGAGGAGAGATTGCTTTGCGCGTTATGCGGTCTGCAAAGGAAATGGGTATTCAAACCGTGGCGGTTTTTTCGGAAGCAGATCGATGTGCTCCACATGTTTTGTATGCTGATGAGGCTGTTTGTATTGGCCCAGCTCCTTCGAGTCAGTCTTATTTGTTAGGGGCTAAAATTATTTCTGTAGCCCTTGATTTGAATGTTGATGGGATTCATCCGGGTTATGGTTTCCTTTCTGAGAATGCAGAATTTGCTGACTTGGTAAATCAAGCCGGTATTGAATTTATTGGACCTTCTCCAAAAGCAATTGGTTTAATGGGCGATAAGTTATCTGCGAAAGCTGTCGTAAAAGGATACGACATACCTATGGTTCCCGGAACAGATGAAGCTATTGAGGATGTTGATGAAGCAAAATTGGTGGCAAGGGAAATTGGGTTTCCCATTCTGATTAAAGCTTCTGCGGGTGGCGGAGGTAAAGGGATGCGAATTGTGAATCAAGAAGAAGATTTTGAGGTTCAAATGAAATTGGCTGTTAGTGAGGCCGTCTCGGCTTTTGCAAATGGTGCTGTATTTATAGAAAAGTACATCGCTTCGCCAAGACATATAGAAATTCAGGTTTTAGCAGATAAACATGGGAATGTGGTTCATCTTTTTGAGCGTGAATGTTCCATTCAACGTAGACATCAAAAGGTCGTTGAGGAAGCTCCATCCTCAGTACTTACAGAAGATTTGCGTTTAGCTATGGGTAAATGTGCCATAGATGTTGCTAAATCTTGTGATTATATAGGTGCTGGAACGGTTGAGTTTTTGTTGGATGAACATAAAAATTTTTATTTTTTAGAAATGAACACGCGACTTCAGGTTGAACATCCCGTTACGGAAATGATTACGGGTGTAGATCTGGTAAAGCAACAAATTCGTGTTGCTAGAGGTGAGCAATTGGCTTTCAGTCAGGATGATTTAAAGATTTCTGGGCATGCGATGGAGGTGCGTGTTTATGCTGAAGATGCTCGTAATAATTTTTTGCCGGACATTGGGCTTTTAAAAAGCTACAAAAGGCCCGGAGGAATTGGAGTTCGTGTTGATGATGGCTTTGAAGAGGGTATGGAAATTCCCATACATTACGATCCTATGATTTCAAAATTGATTACTTACGGACAAGATAGAAATGAATCTATTAAGAGGATGCGTCGTGCTATTTCTGATTATCACGTTGTAGGTGTTCAGACAACTTTACCTTTTGGAGCTTTCGTTATGGAGCATCCTGCTTTTGTTTCTGGTGATTTTGATACTCATTTTGTGGGTGCGTATTTTACGTCTGAATCTTTGAGTTCAGCTACACAAGAGGAGAAAAAGATAGCTGCATGGTTTGCCACGAAATTAATGATTGAGAAAAAAAACACTTTGACGGTGGTGAGTACATCGGAAAAATCTCAGTGGAGAAAAAATAGAATGTAATGGCCAAGAAAACAAAAAATCAATCCATTTCAATCTCGAACCGTAAAGCTAGATTTGAATACGAATTACTGGAGGTATTTACAGCCGGTTTGCAGTTGCAGGGTACTGAAATCAAATCTCTACGTGAGGGTAACGCCAATCTTGCTGAGGCCTATTGCTATGTTCAGGATTCGGAAGTGTGGGTTACGGGGATGTATATTGCTGAGTACAGTTACGGTTCCTATATGAATCATGAGCCCAAACGCGTGAGAAAGTTACTGTTGAATAAAAAAGAAATCGCGAAAATAGAATCTTCATTACAGGATGTAGGCGTAACCCTTGTTCCTTTGAAATTGTACATTAATGCGAAAGGTTGGGCTAAAATTGAAATTTCTCTGGGTAGAGGAAAGAAACTACATGATAAGAGGCAAGACCTGAAGCAGAAGGATGATCAGCGACAAATGGATCGGGCATTAAAGCAATATAAGTAACATGTAGACATAAAAAAAAAAGGGAGCCGAGCTCCCTTTTTTTATGTTGTATAATCGATGTAGATTATAGTGAGAATCCAAATGTAAGGAATACGCTTTCAGCATCAGGGTTAAGAATCAATGAAGAGTTTACAGGAAGACTGTAAGTACTGCTCAATTGAATCTCGCTTTCTAGACTGATACCAACGTTTACAAGACCTTCTTCTGTCCCGTAGGCTCCTAATGCATTATCACCAGTTACACCACCAACGAACAGTGTGAACTGATCTGCAGCATAGCTTGCCTCAACGTAGGTTGCACCCTCGTAATCTCCAGCAACATAGTTTGCAGCCATTAAAGAGATAGCATCAGTAGCAGCCCAACTAATGGCAGCTTCATAAGTGTGACCTGTTTCCGTTTCTAAGTATTTTCCAGCGCCTTTAGCTCCTGGGAAGTAGTAGTCAGTAACCGTTACAGAAATAGCATCTGTTATCGCGTAAGAAATGTAAAGATCCATTTCTTGAGCACCGTCATTGCCACCTAAAGAGTAAGCACCCCATGCACCTACGGCTAATTTACCGTTTGTGTATTCAACGCTTGGTTGTAAGCTTGCGCTTTCATCACCTAATTGCGCCCCTCTCCATACATAACGAGATTGAACGTCTGCTCCAAAGCTAAAGTCTTGGGCATTGACACCAAAAGTGCAAGCTAAGAACAAAAATAGAATAGTCTTTTTCATAATAAATGAATTTAGTTAAAGTTTGTTTTTTTGCTGATTACAATTTCAGTAAAATTTGTGGTCGCAGTGGTGAATAGAATTCCCCTTATCAACATTTTAGTGTTGAAAAGGGTGTTTTGCCTAGTGGTTGTGCGGGTTTAAGCTTGTGTTAGTAACTGTGTTACCGAGGTAAATATGCCTGTATTTAAGGTTAATTATTCCCTTTTTTGAATTTTGAAACTGCTGATTTCTGTCAAATCAGCTACTTACTGTTTGTTTTTTAGCATGGGAACAAAGCGGAAATGTCGTTGATTAAAATTGTCAAATTCAATTTTTTTGAATTCCGTTTCACTCGTTTTTACAATCAGCGTCATCATTTGTTCTTTTGTACCCAGAGGAATCATCATCAATCCGCCTAGAGCCAGTTGTTTAAATAGTTCTTGAGGGATTTCTGGAGCTCCAGCGGTAACAATAATTTTGTCAAAAGGAGCTTTGCTGGGTAAGCCCAAGTAACCATCGCCGTAATGCAAATGTGCTTTAATGCGCATTTTTGTCAGAACTACCTTTGCTTTATGATACAACGCATGTTGTCTTTCGATGGAATGAACGTTCGCACCCAAATGAAATAGTACAGCCGTTTGATAGCCACATCCAGTCCCGATTTCAAGAACCTTATCTCCTTTTTTGATGTCGAGCATTTCAGATTGAAATGCGACGGTGTAGGGATGAGATATGGTTTGTTCTTCACCAATAGGGAAAGCTTTGTTCTGGTAGGCAAAGTCTTCAAATGAGGAGTCAAGGAAATAATGACGAGGTACTTTCTGCATGGCATTCAATACTTCTTTCGATTCAACCCCCATAGTGTTGAGTTCTTGAATGAGTTTTTTTCGCTGACCTTGATGCTTTATGCTATCTAATAATTCCATACCTGCGAATCTATCTAAAATGAGTTTAGCGAACAAAAATAAATCTGCTTTGTTATTTGATTGCTGTAAAGTTTATGCTGTTTGCATAAAGACGATTTGTTAATTTCGTTTTTCATTCAAACGAAAGGTTTTTTAAATCAAGATCTATTGTGGGTTCTCTTTTGATGATAAATTTCATTTTCCGTTGGGTGTAAGGTTAGATAATGAAAGGTTTTGACGAATGAATTGCATATATTTGTTGGAACATGATTTAAAATAAGCAACGAGCTTTTAGCATCACTTTAGAATAAAGGTTCACGATATAGTATATGTAATAAGTAAATTAATGAGATAATGATTAAGGCTTTACGTGATGATTAAAAAAATATTGGTTTTTCTGCTGATTTTTAACTCTTGTTCTAAAGAACAGTTTAAGGCAGATATACCCTCTTATCTTCATATTTCGTCGATAGATTTACAAACAGAACCCACGGAGGGCTCCGGTTCGAGTAATTTTACGGATGCTTGGCTTACCATGGATGGTGAGTTTTTGGGTGTCTTTGAACTTCCGGCAACAGTACCTATTTTAGCTTATGGTATTCATGACTTTCGCATTTATGCCGGAATTAAAGCCAATGGAATTTCAGCGACTCGCATTCGTTATCCATTTTTAGAGGTATGTGATCTATTGATTTCTGAAGATGATGAAAGTGACATGGATACCTCTCGCAGGATTTCTCTTTACAGGGACAGTACCATCTTCATAAAGGCCTTGACGCGTTATTCAGCATCGACAAATTTTTTGCTCCTTGAAGATTATGAGGGAAATGAAGAAGTTATGGTTTCATCGGGAATTACTGACACGAATTTTGTTAAAGTTAAATCAGAAGCTCTTGTTTATGAAGGAGCCTCATCAGCAGCGATTTTTTTAGACGATACAAATTCGTTTTTTGAAATACTAAGTTCGGAGTTTACATCGTTAAATACTTTATATCATCCGACCATGTTGGAGTTGAATTATCGTTGTGATCATCCTTTTAGAGTGGGGGTAGTTGTAAAGACAGGGGAGTCCAAGACTTTTAGGAGTTTTGTGCCTTATCAAATAAAACCCAGTGCGGATTGGAATAAAATTTATATAGACATGACTTATCAAATAAATTTAGGGAATTCATCAAATGAATTTGGTATTTTCATCAGTGCTGAAAAGTCCAAGTCAATAGAAACGGCTTCTTTTTATTTTGACAATATCAAATGGCTTCACAAAAAATAATGAATAAAAAAATACAAGTCTTAAAATTCCTGACGGCTGATGCTTTTGCAGCAGGCTCTGCTTGGCTCTTGTTTTACGCTTACAGAAAAGCTGTTGTTGAGTCTCAATTCTTTGATTTTGATGGCACCCTGTTGTATGATGAGCGCTTTAGATTTGGGATTGTTTCGGTTACTCTTTTTTGGATTCTTGTCTACGCGCTCATGGGGCATTATGAAAGCGTCTATCGCCGGTCACGGCTTTTGGAGCTCAAACAGACCATTTTACAGACCTTTTTGGGCGTTTTGGTCATCTTCTTTGTTGCCTTGTTGGATGATGTAATTCCTAGCTATAAAAATTATTACGGGAGTATTTTAGTACTATTCTCCTTTCATTTTACGATTACCTTTACCTTAAGATACTTTCTAACATCATTGACCATTCGTAAAATCCACAAAAGAGAAATTGGCTTTAAAACATTAATCGTTGGAGGAGGAGATAGTGCTGTGATGATGTACAAAAGCCTTACAGAGAGTTTTAAATCTGCAGGTAATTTATTCGTAGGATTCGTGAATGGAATGGATTTAGATGGACATAAATTAGAAACATACACTCCTTATTTAGGTTCTTATAAAAATCTTTCCACCATTATCCAATCCAATGAAATTGAAGAGGTCCTTATCGCCATAGAACGTTCAGAGCAAAATCACATATTGGAAGAGATCATCAATGATTTAGAAGGCGTTGATGTTTTAATTAAGGTAAAGCCAAATAATTATGACATCCTGGCCGGTAAAGTAAGAATGAAATCGATGTTCGAAGTTCCTCTTGTAGAGATTAAACACGAATTGATGCCTTTATGGCAGTTTGCTGCAAAGCGAATTTTAGATGTATTGATCGGTCTAACAGCTTTATTGTTTCTAGCTCCTTTTTGCTTACTGGTTGTGATGTTTATTAAACTTGACTCAAAAGGACCTGTATTCTTTTATCAAGAACGTATTGGTATCAATGGAAAGTTGTTTAAAATCATTAAATTTAGATCAATGTACGTTGATGCCGAAAAAGATGGGCCTCAATTGTCGGGTGATGATGATACGAGGGTAACCCCGTGGGGGCGTTTTATGCGTAGGTATCGCATTGATGAGTTGCCACAGTTTTTGAATGTGCTTCTCGGTGATATGTCTATGGTAGGGCCACGTCCTGAGCGCGAATATTATGCCCATCAGATTCTTGAACGAGCACCTTATTACAAACACGTTCGTAAAGTAAAACCAGGAATTACTTCATGGGGGATGGTTAGGTATGGTTATGCTAGTTCTGTGGATGAAATGATTGATCGTCTACGATACGATATCATTTATATAGAAAACATGTCATTATTTAACGATGTAAAAGTTATGATTTACACTTTTAAAATTGTCTTTCAAGGAAGAGGAAAATAGTATGATGAAAAAAATAGCTGTAATTGGTGCCGGTACTATGGGGAATGGAATTGCACACACCTTCGCACAGAATGGGTGTAAAGTTTCATTGATTGATATTTCTGAGGATTCTCTAAAACACGGAATGAGGACAATTGAGAGCAATCTTAACCGTATGGTAGAGCGTGAAAAGATAAGTCTTGAGCAGAAGCAATCTACTTTGGAGAATATCACAACATTTGACACGCTTACTCATGGAGTTGCTGACGTGGATTTGGTCATTGAAGCAGCAACCGAAAATGTGGAGATCAAAATGAAACTTTTTTCTCAATTGGATGAGGTCTGTGAGGACCACGTAATTTTGGCCACGAATACTTCATCGATATCCATTACAAAAATTGCAGCTGCAACGAAGCGAGCCAAGCAAGTGATAGGGATGCATTTTATGAATCCCGTACCTGTCATGAAATTGGTTGAGGTGATCAGAGGTCTTGAGACTTCTGATGAGGTTACACAAAAAGTGATGCAATGCGCTAAGGATTTGCAAAAGATTCCTGTTGAAGTTCAGGATTATCCGGGTTTTGTTGCCAATCGTATTTTGATGCCTATGATTAACGAGGCCATTTATGCTTTGCATGAAGGCGTTGCGGGCGTATCAGAAATTGATGCTGTGATGCAATTGGGTATGGCACATCCTATGGGGCCTTTACATCTTGCCGATTTTATAGGTTTGGATGTTTGCCTTTCCATTCTGCAAGTTCTCCAAGATGGTTTTGGTCAATCCAAATATGCCCCTTGCCCCTTGTTAGTGAATATGGTTGCCGCAGGTAAATTGGGTGTTAAGACGGGAGAAGGTTTTTATGATTATTCCGAAGGCATGAAATCCAAAAAACTGTCTAGGCAATTTGTGAAATAATACAGAGCTCCTTTTAAAGGAGCTTTTTTTATCCATAAATTTGTAAAAAATAAAACATGAGCACAGAATCTAGATTAAAAAGCAGAATGTTGATTGTATCTTTAATCATCTCAACCGGCTTTTTATTTGTTTATCCTCAACTGAATAAAGAGTCTCCATTAAAAATATACCAACCTGCAGATGTAAATCCCAAATTGGTGGATGAATCTGTTCAACCGACTCATGAAGATCATCGTGTGTCTGAATTTGAATTGTGCAGTCAGGATGGAGATACTATTCGTCTGGAGGATGTTGATGGGAAAATTTATGTTGCCGATTTCTTTTTCACTACTTGTGGTAACATCTGCCCGAAAATGACCACTCAGATGAAGGGGTTACATGATTTTTATCTTGATGATGATGACATCATGTTTGTATCACACACGGTCTATCCCGAAATGGATTCTGTGGAAGTTTTAAAAGCTTATGCGGAAAAGTACGAGATTGATTCTGATAAGTGGGTTTTACTCACTGGCTCTAAAAAGGAGATTTATTCACTAGCTCGTAAATCTTATTTTGCGGTTCTCACGGAAGGTGATGGAGGGGAGAGAGATTTTGTTCACACCGAAAACTTCATGTTGATGGATAAACATCAGAGGATAAGAGGTTACTATGACGGCACGCTTCCAAACGATATGGAGAAACTAAAAAACGATATTGATATTCTACGAAGGGAATACAACTAAGTGTTCCATATTTTCCATGCTTCTTCAGCCTGATGAACAAGCATGGACTTTCCATTGAGAATATTCGCCCCCTTTTCTTTCCCCTTCTTCAGGAAAAGTGTTTCCGCGGGGTTGTAAACTAAATCCATAAGTAAATGGTGCTCAGTAATGAATTGATAAGGAATGTCAGGGCATTGATCGATGTTAGGGCTTGTACCTAGTGGAGTAGTATTGACAATGAGTAAGTGATGTTTGAGAACAAATTCATTCAATTCTTCATAACTTAACTGATTGTCTTCAGGTTTTCTAGACACACACAAACAAGTAATTCCAATTTTTTCAAGAGCATACACAACAGCTTTAGAGGCTCCGCCAGTTCCAAGGATTAAAGCCTTGTCCATGGTGTTTGCAAGAAAGGGTTTCAAAGAATTGTGAAAGCCTATATAATCTGTATTGTAGCCAATTAATTTGTTATTTATGAATTGAATGGTATTTACAGCTCCAATGGATTGCACTTCTTCAGAAAGCTCATCTAACATGGGTATGATAGATACCTTGTAGGGAATGGTTACATTCATTCCGCTGAAAGAACGTTCTTTGATGAGCGTTTTAAATTCCTCTATAACCTCCAGAGGAAAGTTGTCGTAGGAAGCATTTTCAATATGCTCCTTCTCAAACTTATCTTCAAAATAAGATTTTGAAAAAGAGTGACCTAGTGTTTTGCCTATGAGCCCAAATTGTTTCATTTGCTATGTTTTTCAGCCATTTTTTCCACGCCCCAGATACATATCACTCCGGCAATGATGCATAAGAATGTAGTCAGGGTTGTTTGATCAAATTGCGAGGGAAAGAATCGCTCGTAACCAATGATGATTTCTTCTCCGTGACGATTTAGAATGTTAGGGTTGGTGATCTCTTTCTTCCAGGGCCAAATAATCGCTAAAGAGCCGAATACAAAGCCGGTTAGGATTGAAATCGTACTGTTTTTAAATCGTTTAAATATCCATGCAATGACTTTGGAAAATGCAACCAGACCGAATACAGATCCGAGTAAAAAGATACCGAAATGTAGGAGGCCAGTTGTTTGTTCGGGGTTGCTTAAAAATGAGGTGTCACCTGATGCAAGCTGTTTAATACTTGATGAAAGTGTATTGATGGAGTCAACCATTAGAAGCTTGTAATTCCCCAACAACATAAGTATATAAGATCCAGATAGGCCGGGTAATAGCATTCCACTGACACCGATGATTCCGCAAAGAAACACGAAGAGGTAATTGCCGTTTGCTGATGGAGCAGGATTTGTAAAGGAGATCAAAAGAGCTATAAGTGTTCCCAATAAGAAAAAACTTCGGTTGCCTAAGGTCCAAGATTCTACGGTTTTTCCCACGTAATATACGGAAGCGAGGACAAGTCCAAAAAAGAAAGCCCATATTTGAGTTGGATGTTCTACCAGCAAATAAGCAAAAAGTTTAGCAATGCTAAAAATACTAAAGACGAGCCCGAGGAGAAGAGCGATTAGGAATCTTGCATTTACGTGGTTTGCTAATTCTTTGAACCTACCTGTTAAGAAAAGTTGCAAAGCTTTTTTGTCAAAAGATTTTAAAGAATTGATAAGCTCTTCATAAATTCCTGTTACTAGAGCAATGGTCCCTCCTGAAACACCGGGTATCACATTAGCAGCGCCCATGGCAAAGCCTTTTAAAATAACCCAGAGGTTGTTGACTTCAAGTAGTTTACGAATTTTCATCTTGCATGTAACCGTTATAGCCTCCTTCTAAACAATAGAGGTTTTTAAATTTATATTTTTTCTCTAACATGTAAATAATGGCTGAGGACCTTCGGCTGGTTCGACAATAGATAATCACAGATTTATCGAGCGCAATACGATCTGTAGATGTCATCATTTTGTCAAGCGGGATGTTTTCGTTGCACAAAGCACCATCTTCGTATTCGTAGGGTTCTCGAATGTCTATGAGCTGAATATTTTCTTTATTCTTTAATTTTTTTTTGAGCTCTTTTGGACTAATAAATTTCATTATTTCTTGGGTAAAAAATCAAAAAATGTATCGCCTCTTAAACCCAAGCGTAGGCACTCAAGTGGAATGACTTCGTTTGGAGCGATGTTTCCAAGGTTTACATTAGCACCCATAAGTTTGATAAACCAAACTTGTTGAGATTTCTGTGGGGCTTCCCAAAGAATCTTATCCTTGGGTATTTCTGTCAAAATTTCTTCAATAAGATCTGATCGGACTTCCCCCGTATCTCTACAAATTCCTACATTACCTCCTTCACGAGCCTCAGCGATGACTTTCCAGGAACCAGCACTTAATTCTTTTTCCATCATTTGAATCCATTTGTACGGAGGAATCAAAATATCAGCACTTTTGGCACCTATTTCAGACAATACGGTTGTTTTTTGAGCTAGTGTATTTATGTATTCACATTTTTTTTCATGGTTCATGGTAATTGATCCATCCGATATTTCCACCGTGTCTAGTTCAAAACGATCTACTAATTCTATAAATTCTTGAAACATATCTCTGACAATGAAAGCCTCAAAAAGTGTGCCTCCAAAGTATACTTTGTGACCAGCGTTTTTGTAAAGTTCTATTTTATCTTTAAGATTCTCTTCCAAATAAGCCGTCCCAAAACCTAGTTTGATCAAGTCAATGTACTTTGAGGAGACTGAAAGCATGTCTTCAGCTTCTCTAAGACTTAATCCCTTGTCCATTACCATGGTGAGTCCTTCGGATCTGGGGCTTGGAGTTCTGTGAGGTATATGGGGTAAGTTGAAATTCATTCGTTTGTTTTTAGTAGTTTTTTAAAACTTGTATTTTTTTCAAGATCGGGGATGTGTTCGAAGAGATCGCTTTTTGAATCGGGTTGGATGGCATTTGCTTTTTGCAAGTATTTTGATGCCTGCTCTTCTTGTCCTTCAAGAAAAAGGTATGCCCCCAATCTGAAAAGTAAGTTTACATGATTTTTGTTTTTTTGAAGCCCTTGTCTTAAAAGGCTGATCGCATCTTTCGTTTCATTTAAGTCTCTCATCAATTGAGCGTATTCCATCCATAGGGCAGGAGAGTCACATCCTAATTCAATCAGTTTTTGGTAACCTAAATCTGCTTCGGCATACAGCCCGATCTTTTTGTATGTTTTTGTTTGAATATACAGGTATTCAAGGTCGTCAGGATTGAGGTTAAGCGCTTTTTTCATATAATGTAAACCTTCTTCCGATGCCCCAGAATCATCGTAGCATAAGCCTATTTCTAACCATGCTTCAGACAGTTGAGGGTCTTCGTGGCATGCTTTGGTCAAATATCTAATGGCTTGTTTGTACTGAGAAAGTTCTTTGTAGCATAAACCAATTTTTAGATAGGTAAAACCTGTAGGCTCCTCAAAAGCAAAGGTGAGCATATAGGTTTTTATAGCCTCTTTTGTTTTCCCCAAGTGAGATAAACTTCGGGCTTTCTCATGGTACCCTGCCGTGAAGCATTCGTCAATAGTTATAGCGTAATCTAATGCCCAAACGGCTTGCTTGTAGTCTTTTGTTTTGTTGTGAAATAAACCCAGTTGGTACCAGATGATCTCACAATAGGGCGCTTTTTCAATGAGGTTTTTGAAAAAATCTATTGCATCGTTAAAAGCATCCGTTCGCTCGAAACAATATGCGATGTTAAAAATAGCAATATCATCTTCCGGGTCTTCTTCTAGGAATGAACTTAAATATTTGATGGCATCATTAAACTTCCCTAAACACTGGTATTCAAAAGCTATGAATGGGAAGACATCCATTGCGTTTTCTGAAAGATTTTGAGCTTTCTGGAAATGTGTAAGAGCTTGTTGGTGCTTTCTTTTTTTTGATAAGATACTTCCTTTGGCTATGTGAAGGTCAGGGTTGCTAGGCTCAAGTGTTTCAGCTCTTTCTAAGACTTTTTCGGCTTCAGATAAACGTTCTAGAATGGTTAAAATTTGACCTTTTTTTATGAGGAAATTTGCAGAGAAAGGATATTGTTTGAAAGCAAGGTCCATACTGCCCATAGCTTCACCTAGAAGCCCTTTGTCGATGTAGTGGTCTGCAATATCTTCAAATTCGTAGGAGTCAAAAAATAATTGCGTATTACCATTAAGCATATTCTCATAACGTTCTATGAGTTGCGAAATGTTTTTTTTGTTTCCCCAAGATTTATGATCCATAGCAGGTCTGTAAATTGTTTGCAAAACTACAATTATACATTCTAAAACTACTTTTTTTAGGTCTTCTTTTGACGAGATTACTTTGAACTTATTCACAAAAAAGTTCACAACGGTGTTCATCTATGATTTCTGTTTGAGCGCTATTCACTATTGTGTGTTAGTTTCTTTATTACTTTAGATGATTTTCCCAAGGTCATCAATGTGTATCTTAGCAAAAAAATAATTTATGACGTTAATTAAATCAATCTCTGGTATAAGAGGTACTATTGGGGGCTTACCTGGAGCTAATTTAACTCCTTTGGATGTGGTAAAGTTCAGTACCGCCTATGGTATGTGGTTGAAGGGTAGGACTCAGGGAGACGTTAAAGTCGTTGTAGGGAGAGATGCACGTATTTCTGGAGCAATCATTCAAGATTTGGTGCAATCTAGTTTACAATCTTTGGGTATTGATGTAATTAATTTAGGTTTAAGTACAACGCCAACAGTAGAGGTTGCAGTTCCTATGGAAAAGGCTTCAGGTGGTATTATATTAACAGCGAGTCACAACCCAAAGCAATGGAATGCTCTGAAGTTACTCAATGAAAAAGGGGAGTTTGTCTCGGCTGAGGATGGTGCTGTCATATTGGGGATTGCTGAAAAAGAAGCTTTCGATTATGCCGAAGTAGATGACTTAGGAGGTGTGACGAAAAAAGATTATTTGCAAGAGCATATTGATGCTGTACTTGCTCTTTCTACAGTTGATTTGGAGCTTGTTAAGACGGCGAATTTTAAAGTGGTTGTCGATGCTGTCAACTCTACAGGTGGTATTTATTTACCTGCTTTGTTACGTCAAATGGGAGTCGATGTGGTTGAACTGTATTGTGAACCCAATGGACATTTCCCTCATAATCCGGAACCATTGCCAGAACATTTGCACGATTTGTGTTCTAAAGTTTTGGAGACCAAAGCCGATGTAGGTTTTGTTGTTGATCCAGATGTTGATCGATTGGCGATAGTTTCTGAGGATGGGTCTTTATTTGGTGAAGAATATACCCTAGTAGCTGTAGCGGATCATGTTTTGAAAACTAAAAAAGGAAATACGGTTTCTAATTTGTCATCTACCCGAGCACTCAGAGATGTTAGTGAAAAACATGGCGTGAGTTATTTTGCTTCAGCCGTAGGAGAAGTGAATGTGGTTGAAAAGATGAAAGAGGTGGGAGCTCCGATAGGAGGCGAAGGTAATGGCGGTATTATTTATCCTGAGCTTCATTACGGTAGGGACTCGCTGGTGGGAGTGGCCTTGTTCTTGACACATCTCGCTCAGTCAAAACTTACTTGTTCCAATTTGAGAAAAAAGTACAAAGATTACTTTATGTCAAAGAATAAAATAGAACTTACACCGGAATTGAATGTCGATGAACTTTTGACTTCAATGGCTAACAAATACAACGATGAGGATGTTGATTGTACGGATGGTGTGAAGATTAATTTTGATGATGAGTGGGTACATCTTCGTAAGTCAAATACAGAACCAATCATTCGAATATATACTGAGAGTACAAGTCTTCAAAAAGCAAGTGCTTTGGCAAATCGTTTTATCAAAGAGATTGGTGAGCTTTATTGATGAGTAATGATTATCAGATCCGTAATTGTTGTTTGTGAACTATTGGAAACAAAAGGAACGTTTAAATTTTAGCTGTATAGAATGAAAGTGTATCTAGATAATGCCGCGACTACGCCCATAGACCCATTGGTTTTTGAGGCCATGATGCCTGTCTTAAAAGACGGTTTTGGGAATCCCTCATCCACTCATTCTTACGGTAGAAAAGTAAAGTCACTTATAGAACGTGCACGGAAAAATGTAGCCAGACACCTAAATTGCAGTCCTGGGGAGATTTTCTTTACTTCTGGTGGTACAGAAGCTGATAATATGGCGATTCAATCTGCAGTTAAGGATTTGGGAGTAAAGCACATCATTACCAGTACCATTGAGCACCATGCTGTTGGTCATACGATTGATCAATTGAAAAAGGAGGGCTTGGTTGAGGTTTCTTATGTTCATTTGGATGAAAAGGGGCACGTAGATCTTCAGCATTTAGATCAAATTTTATCAGTCAACCCGAAGACTTTAGTCTCACTCATGCATGCGAACAATGAAGTTGGGAATTTACTTCCCTTGGAACGCGTTTCTGAAATCTGTGAAAAGCATGGAGCTATTTTTCATTCGGATACTGTTCAGACGATGGCACATTATCGATTTGATATGAAAGTGATTGATAAGGTTCACTTTTTAGCCTGTTCTGCCCACAAGTTTCACGGGCCCAAAGGTGTTGGTTTCTTGTATGTAAACAATAAGGTTAAGATTAATCCGCTCATTCATGGTGGAGCACAAGAACGCAATATGCGAGGAGGAACGGAAAATGTGTACGGTATCGTAGGGCTTTCTAAAGCTATGGATATAGCTCTGGAGAACGTTCTTGCTCATAAAGAGTACGTAACAGAGCTGAAGTTGCACATGATTGAGCGTCTTAATAACTCCATACCTGGCGTAGAGTTCAATGCTGATTGTGATAACCTAACTCGAAGTTTATATACGGTTCTTAGCGTTTCTTTACCCCCAACAGACATTGCATCGATGTTGCTTTTCAATATGGATATTTTAGGGGTAGCTTGCTCAGGAGGTTCTGCTTGTACTTCTGGAGCAAATACGGGTTCACATGTATTACAGGGTATTGACGCACCTGAGAATCGTCCAACCATTCGATTTTCATTCTCGAGGTTCAATACCAAAGAAGAAATCGATTATACAGTAAATTGCTTAGCTGAATTATACGGCTAAAATACGGTTGAATCTCTAATTATTTCAACTGATCTTCTTTAGCACTTACAATACTAGCATTTAATTCAAAACCTAAGAGTAAAATTATGGAGTTGAAATACATCCATAATAGAATTACGAGCAAAGTCCCTATAGATCCGTAGAGTTGATTGTATTGGGCAAAGTTGTCAACGTAATAACTGAAGCCTAATGAGGTGATAACACTTAATACTGTGGCGGTTATGGAGCCTGCTGATAAGAACCTCCAGCCACTTTTGTCTGCTGGCCCGTAGTAGTAAAGGATGCTAATACTTATAAATAGCAAGAGAACGAAAATCAGCCATTTTGTGTAATTAATTAAGTCCACTGCATAGGGTTGTAGGTATTCTCCTTCCACCAAACTATGAAGGAATTCCAGGGAGAAAATTTGTAGTGCAATGGTAAGAATAAATAATAGTGCTAGCACAAAAGTCAAGACAATTGAAAGCAGTTTTAATTGTACCCACGTCCTTTTATCTGTAAGGTGATAAGTCGCATTAAAACACGTTATCATTGTATTTACTCCGTTTGTAGAGAAGTAAAAAGTCAAAATGAAAGTTAAAGAAAGTAAACTTCCATGTTGATGGTTAATGATGTCGTCAAGAATAGATTTTGTCGCTTCAAAAGTGTGCGGAGGAAGTATGTCACTAATTGAAGCGAAAAGTTGTTCTTGAAAGCCCTCAATCGGGACGAAAGGGATGAGGGTGAAGATGACAATGATCGAAGGAAAAAGGGCTAAGAAAAAGTTAAATGCGAGTGCTGAAGCTCTTGTGGTAAGTGCTCCTTCAACCAGTCCTTTGTAGAAAAACATCGATACGTCGTATAGCGATTGTCCTTGAAAGCCGGGGATGATTATTTTGCATAATAGATTTTTAATTTTCATAGATTATAGAATTTAGTAGTATTCATTTAATAGGCTTTTAAACTTAAATCCATATTATTCACGGAGTGGGTTAGTGCGCCAATGGAGATGAAGTCTACTCCACATTCAGCATAGGTTCGTATGGTTTCATTCGTTATACCCCCTGAAGACTCGGTTTCGAAGGCTCCGTCTATAAACCGAACTGCAGCAATTGTTTCTTCAGGAGTGAAATTATCAAGCATGATTCTGTGAATGCCTCCCACAGAAACAATTTCCTTAACTTCATTCATGTTTCTTGCTTCCACCTCAATTCGAAGATCGAGTCGGTTGTCCTTCAAGTATTTTTTCACTTTTGCAATGGCTTGAGTTATTCCACCAGCAAAATCGATGTGATTGTCTTTTAGCATAATCATGTCGTATAAGCCAAATCGATGGTTGGCACCACCGCCAATTCTTACCGCCCATTTTTCTAAAACGCGTATGCCAGGTGTCGTTTTTCGGGTATCTAAGATGGTTGTTTTAGTTCCCTCAATAATTTTCATGTAGTCCATTGTCTTTGTAGCAATGGCACTCATTCTTTGCATGCAGTTTAAGACAAGTCGTTCGGCAGTAAGCAAGGAAATAGAAGGGCCTTCAACGGTAAAAGCAATAGCTCCCTTTTTTACTCGGTCTCCATCCTGAATTTGGTTTTGCATTTTGATGTTTGGATCAACGATTTCAAAAATCCATTCTGCCAACTGAATTCCCGCAATAATTCCATCTTCTTTAATGAGTAGCTGAGCTCTTCCTTTTTTGTCTTTGGGAATGCAAGCTAGAGAGCTATGATCTCCTTCACGTATATCTTCGTCTAAGGCTGCTGTTATAAATGGAAGTACTTTTTCCTTTTTAATCATAAGATTATGTTACTTTGTATGTACATGCAAAATAAGTAACTTTTTAATGAATATCTATGAAGATCTTGTTTTTAGTTGTTGGAAAGACCGATGATAAATACATCTTAGAGGGTGTTGACAAATATCGGATTCGTCTGAAACACTACATAGGTTTCGATTATGAGGAGATTCCGGATTTAAAACATCGAAAGTCACTTTCCGAATCACAGCAGAAAAAACAAGAATCGGATTTAATTTTCGCAAAATTAAAAGCTGGTGATCATTTGATATTGTTGGATGAGAAAGGTAAGATGTTTCGCTCCTTAGAATTTGCAAATCATTTGCAGCAAAAGATGAACTCGGGAATAAAAAGATTGGTTATTGTCGTTGGAGGACCCTATGGTTTTGATCTCTCTCTTTATGATAAGGCTCAAGGAAAAATTTCCTTGTCTAAAATGACTTTTTCACATCAAATGATTCGTTTGTTTTTTGTGGAACAAGTTTATCGTGCAATGACTATTTTAAGAAATGAGCCCTATCATCATGAATAGTACATTTAGGTGATTTAAAAGCATGTTTTTTCGGCACTGATTTAGATGTTTAGAATTCTTTTTAATTCGATATAAATTACTTACTTTTGCAGACCATTTTGGACAAAAACTAAATAAATTAACCATGTTGAGAAACTACGAAACTGTTTTCATTTTGAATCCCGTTTTGTCTGATGAACAGACAAAGGAAGCAGTAAGCAAGTTTACAGCACATTTGAAATCAAATGGTGCTGAAATTGTAGCAGAGGAAAGTTGGGGCTTGAAAAAGCTAGCTTACCCTATCCAGAAAAAGAAGAGTGGATTTTACTTTTTAGTAGAATTCAAAGGAGCATCTGATCTAACATCTAGCTTAGAGGTTCTTTTAAAAAGAGATGAGCGTGTTATGCGATTCTTAACTGTTGCTTTGGATAAACATGCACTCGCTTACGCAGGTCAAAGAAGGGAAAGATTAAACGCTAATTCTAAAGAGACTAAGTAATGGCTGGAAATTCAGAAATTAGATTCCTTACCCCTCTGTCTATAGACACAGGTAAGTTGAAGAAATATTGTCGTTTTAAGAAATCAGGTATTAAGTACATCGATTACAAGGATGCTGACTTCTTGACAAAATTTTTAAACGAACAAGGTAAAATTTTACCTCGTCGTATTACGGGTACTTCTTTGAAGTTTCAAAGAAAGGTTTCCCAAGCGGTTAAAAGAGCACGTCATATTGCTGTTTTACCGTACGTAACTGATTTAATGAAGTAAAAGCTAAGTACTATGGAAATTATTTTATCACAAGACGTAGCAAACTTAGGTTTTAAAGACGATATCGTTACTGTTAAAAACGGTTACGGTAGAAACTACTTAATCCCTAAGGGGTACGGTAAGTTAGCTACTGATTCTGCTAAGAAAGTATTGGCAGAAAACATCAAGCAAAGAGCTTTTAAAGAGCAAAAAATTGTAGCTGATGCAAACAAAATAGCTGATGCTATCAAAGGTTTGGACTTGAAATTGTCTGCCAAGGTAGCAGAAGGTGGTCATAAGTTGTTTGGTTCTGTTACGACTATAGATCTTGCAGCTGCTTTTGAAAAAGCAGGTCAGTCGATTGAAAAGAAATTCATTTCAATTACAGGTGGATCTGTTAAAGCATTAGGTAAATACAACGCTTCTGTTCGTCTTCACAGAGATGTGGTAGTGGATGTAGCTTTTGAGGTTGTAGCGGAATAATTCGCAATCAATATTGATTTCAAAAAAGGCCCCTTTTAAGGGGCTTTTTTTTGTTCTCATAATTTTAAAAAATTGTTAATTAATCGATAAAATGTTAATAAAATCAGGGTTTTTAGACGGCTAAAATCAGCCCTTAAGTGGCCTAAATTGTTATATTTGTTATAGGTCAAAATTGACATAAAAATATATGCCATGAGTGAAGAAATTAAAGGACAAGATTATTCAGCTGGAAGTATTCAGGTACTTGAAGGTCTAGAGGCTGTTCGTAAGCGTCCAGCCATGTATATTGGAGATGTAGGACAGAAAGGTTTACATCATCTGGTTTATGAAGTTGTTGATAATTCGATTGATGAGGCTCTAGCAGGACATTGTAAGAATATTGATGTTATCATAAATGTTGACAATTCTATTTCTGTTAAGGATGATGGACGTGGTATTCCAACCGCTATGCACCCAAAAGAGGGAAAGTCTGCCTTGGAAGTTGTAATGACTGTCTTACATGCTGGTGGTAAGTTTGATAAAGATTCTTACAAAGTATCCGGTGGTCTCCACGGGGTTGGTGTTTCCTGTGTGAATGCCTTGTCGATACATTTAAAAGCTGAGGTTCATAGGGATGGAAAGATTTTTACTCAGGAATATTCAAAAGGGATTCCTCAAACAGAGGTAACCGAAGTAGGTACTACGGATTATAGAGGGACGATAGTAACATTTAAGCCTGATGACACAATCTTCACGTCCATAGAGTATGTATATGATATTTTGGCATCTCGTATTCGTGAACTTTCATTTTTAAATAAAGGAATTTCATTATCTATTACCGATAAGCGTGAGCAAGATGACGATGGAAAAGATATAACAGCTACGTTCTTATCAGAAGGTGGTTTGAGTCAGTTCGTGGAGTATTTAGATGCAACGCGTGAGAATTTGATTCAAAACGTGATGTACATGGAAGGCGAGAAAAATAGCATCCCTGTAGAAGTTGCGATGAGTTACAATACTTCTTATTCTGAGAATTTACACTCGTACGTAAATAACATCAATACCCACGAGGGAGGAACTCACTTAGCTGGATTCCGACGTGCTTTGACACGTACGTTAAAATCGTATGCTGAAAAGTCTGGAATGTTAGAGCGTGAAAAGGTGACTGTAGCGGGAGACGATTTCCGAGAAGGTTTAACAGCGGTTATTTCGGTGAAAGTCATGGAGCCTCAGTTTGAAGGTCAGACCAAAACTAAACTTGGAAATTCTGAAGTATCAGGAGCTGTAGATCAGTTGGTAGGAGAAATGCTTAACAATTATTTGGAAGAGAATCCAAAAGATGCCAAACAGATCATTTTAAAAGTCATCCTAGCTGCAAAGGCACGTCAAGCTGCACGTAAGGCTAGAGAAATGGTACAGCGCAAAACGGTTATGTCTTCTACGGGACTGCCTGGTAAATTGTCAGATTGTTCCGAAAAAGATCCTGAGAAATGCGAGATATTCCTAGTTGAGGGTGATTCTGCGGGAGGTACGGCAAAGCAAGGTCGCGATCGGAATTTTCAAGCCATTTTACCGCTTCGTGGTAAAATATTGAATGTAGAAAAAGCCATGCAACACAAAGTGTTCGATAATGAGGAGATTAAGAACATCTTTACGGCTTTAGGAGTATCGATTGGAACTGAAGAAGATAGTAAAGCATTAAACCTTGAAAAACTACGATATCACAAAATTGTAATTATGTGTGATGCCGATGTAGACGGTTCGCATATTTCTACCCTCATTCTTACGTTCTTCTTCAGATACATGAAAGATCTTATAGAAAACGGATATATTTATATTGCTACTCCACCACTTTATTTAGTGAAGAAAGGAAAAGATCAACGCTATTGTTGGAACGATGAAGAACGAGATGCGAATATTGCAGATATGGGGAAAGGAAAAGACTCTTCCGTAGGTATACAGCGCTATAAGGGGCTTGGTGAGATGAATGCATCTCAATTGTGGGATACCACGATGCAACCTGAAAATAGAACGCTACGTCGTGTAACTATTGATAGTGCTGCTGAAGCGGATCATGTATTTTCTATGTTGATGGGAGACGATGTGCCACCGCGTAGAGATTTCATAGAGCGCAATGCAAAATATGCTAATATTGATGCTTAATCTCTTGAGATTATAAAATAAAAAAAAAGTCGCTAGGAATAGCGACTTTTTTTATTGGTAAGTTTATTTTATCTAATGAGAGAAAGGGTTCCTCTAAACTCAGCGTAATTGACTTTCAATACATAGAAGTAAGTTCCTTCAGTGACATCTTCACCTAAAGTTTTGCCGTCCCATGGTTCTATGCCAGGATAAATACTGTAGTAAACTTCATCTCCCCATTTATTGTAAATTTTAAGTGTTCCGGTTTCACAGTCCCTAAGTCCATTGATGGCTAAAACATCATTGACGAAATCATCGTTAGGCGTAAAAACATTAGGGAGCTTAATTCGACTGTAGGCATCCTTACCGGTAAGGTCAAACACATCAGAGATGGTGTCTGCACAATGCTCGTTGGATGCAATCAATTCTACCTGATAAATTCCGCCTAAGTTTGGTAGTGAAATATCTCGATTATAGCTTGGCTTTTCAGCTCCAAAATTCCATGTAAAATAGTTTGAATTCGAACTTTCATTGATTAAGTGTAGTCTACTGGTACACGTATCCAATTCGGAACTAAAAACAGCTGAAATGTCTTTACTTCTTTGCTCTACAGTAATTTCACCTTCATGTTTACAGTTGGTAGCATCTGTAATGATGTATGGATAGGTTCCGGCTTTAAGATAGAGTACTGTAGAGTCCGTTTTATTTAGAGTACTCCATAGGTAAGAGTATGGTTTTGTTCCGCCCGTTCCCTCGACAAGTACTGAGCCAATTCGATTTTCACAGCTGTCAGGTACGGATTCATAACGTCCTAATTTAACTTCTGTTGGAACGAGGACGCTTTCTGTAAAAGAGTATTTACATCCAAGACTATCTATGAGGTTTAGTTCGAAGTTATATGTTCTTGGTACAGTAGGGTGGAAAGTGTTCTTTTTTATATCGGAAAATAGCGTATCTGAACTTATCCATTCGTAGGATGAAATTTGAGGTTTGTATGCTGTAGTAGAAGGTAATATGTTATCTTTAAATTTAATCCACCAGTCAAACATGTATCCGTTACCTCCATTTTCTATATCTTCTACTCTTAAAGTCCATTCTCCATTTAGAGGGCTATCTTCAATACGATCAAAGCTATTGTCGTAGGCTTTAAAAATTCTAGTATTTTCTTCAAGATTTGTAGGGGTAATACCTGGAAACCCTAAATTGCCTGCTTCTTTTAATTCGTGCCATGTGCTATCGGTAGGGTTTGGTGACCAGCAGTAAAGAGAGCCTACTCCTGCAGGGTTGTGTATGGCCCCACATTCAACTGGGTCATCCTCTGCAAGTGGAGGCGGGGATCCTAATTTTGTAAATAAACCCAGTCCGTTTCCACCCTTTTCATCTCCATCTTCATCGCGAAGTAGAATGACAGTATTGCCATTTGGCGCTTCAAGTTCTATGGTGAGATGCCCTCCAAAAGTATGTTCCATATTTAAACAAACTTTGTCAAAGTTATTCACATCTTTTAGGGTTTGATTCGGCAAGAACGAGTTGACTTCGATTTTTTCTGTGTAAACTGGTTCTGGGCAACTTGGTCCTGCTTGTATGATTTTTTGAGTTGGAAATGTATACGTTGTTTTTAGAGGAATCAAAGAAGTTTTAGGGTTAGTTGTTATTTCAATTTCTGTTTGGATGTCAATACATGCCACTGAGGGATTGATATCGATTTCTTCAGCTTCTAGATGAGATACGCGTACGTATACTTTTTCATATGCTTTGTTGTTACAACCTTCAAGATCTTTAATGTCAAGACTAATTTGATGTATGCCTCTTTTGTTGAACGTATGTGAAAAATTACGACCACTTTCCGTTGTGGTCTCCGTATCGATAGTGTGGCTCCATATGAATGTTGAATCTGCAGGTGATTCTTGATTCGCTTCATCTTTATAGGACCAGTTTCCAATGAATTCAATAGTTTCCCCTATGCATATGTCATAATAATTGATGTCAATGATGGAGTCCTTTTGTATTGTAGGGCTTAGATTAGAAGTGATTTCTATGGATGGAACTATAAAAATGGTATTACAATCCTGTGTCCAACCCTTTTGTGCAGTCAAAAGTGTAAGTACTAAGAATAGGATGTTCGTATTTTTTTTCATTTACTTTTTATTTTAGTACAACTAATGTGCCTGTTTTTTCGTGCCACTCATTGAGTAAGGATTGAAATCGGACTTTGTAATAATAGGTCCCCATTTGAATAATTTCGTCATTATTTTCTCGTTTTCCGTTCCACCCTTGATTAACTTGTTTGGAATGAAAGACTAATTTCCCCCAAATATCGTAAATAAATAGTTGAAAACTATCTTCAATGATTCTATCTACAATTGGATTGAAGAAGTCGTTAATGTTATCCCCATTTGGTGAGAAAGCAGTGGGTGACCAAAAGTAGTAATTTTCTGTGGCTAATATTTCTTTTGAGTAGGAATCAATACATCCGTAATTGTCTGTAATCTTTAGTGATACGGTATAGGCTCCCATTTCATTGAAATCGAATTGGCTATTGAATTTCTCAGAAAATGGATTGTCATTTATACTCCATTCGTTAGAAATTATAGATGTTCCAGGGCCTGATGTTGACTGGTTTAAAAATTGAACTTCACCATTTTGGTAAGCTACTGTGTCTTGGTCCGGTGTGAAATAGGCTAAAGGATCAGGTGCATCAAGAATACTTAGATCCAATTCTCCTTTACAACCTTGGTTGTCTGTGATTTGAACTTGATAGTTTCCTTGGCTTAGGTTTTTTATACTATTTTGATTCTTATTTGAATCGTACCAGTCGTAAGAATAGGGTTTTAGTCCGTTCTGAGGGGATAGCGTAATTTCTCCTATACCTTGTTGACAGTGGTCGTTTTTAATTTCTGTATCAAAATGCAGTCCCATTTCATTGTTTTTCACACGACCACTTCCATTTTGAATACAATTTAAAGCGTCTTTTATCGTGTAGTAATAGGTGCCCTCTGATAAATTAGATAGGACCTTTCCGGATTTACCTGATTCCCATTCTATAGTGTAATCCGGTGTTCCCCCCTGAATCTCCAATTTCAACTCTCCTTTTCCATCATCGCAATATTCATCGGTAGATTTCTCTGTGACTTCAATGGCATTGACATTTATGGTAAAATCCTCACGATAATTGCATCCAAAATTGTCAACCACTTCGTAGCTGTAATTTTGAACACCTTCCTGAGGATTGATAACAATGGAGTGCTGTAAATTTTGATCAATATTTGATTGAGTTGAGAAATATTGGTCAACAATATAATTTTGAAAACTCCAAGAAGGAGGCGCAAGCTCTTTATTGATGTTGATGCCCCAGGAGAAAATCCAACCGTTGTCGCGCTTTAAATTATCTTTTATAGATAAGGTCCAAATTCCGTTAAGTGAAGATCCAATAAAATCATTGAAATTGCCCACAGGTAAATAGCTGTCTGCTTTTAGAGTTTTTGCTTCCTCCTCAATAAAGGTTACAGTATTATTTTCAAATCCCTCTGACATGAATCCATTGTAAGTTGGATTCATTGACCAACCGTAGTCATAGCCAATGCCAGGATTGGTCTCCGTATCATCATCATCTGTAGCTTCTCCAAACCATATTGAGCTACCTGTTTTTTCAAAAAGAACAACTTGCGTTCCATTGGGCGCCGTAAGAAAAATATCTAAATCTCCAGCATAAGAATGTTCAATATTCAAGTCAACGCTAATGATATCATTAGCATCCATGATTGTTTGGTTTTCATCAAAACAGCTTAGTATAATATCGGTGCTGTATAGAGCGCCATTTCCGTCTGGGAGGTATAGTGGGTTGGAATATTCATCCTCACAGGGCGGAGATTCCCAAGGTTCAATTTCAATATTTGTAGACAAAGTAATGTCTGAATTATCGTTTTTCCCAATCGTATTTCTTACACCCGGACATACTTGAGATGGCGAGACACTTGGGTTGATTTTTACTTGCGTGCTAACGCGAACAAACACAGTAGCTGGTTGTTCAGATTCACAATTTTTAGCGTCTTTCGCTTGTAAGGAAATCACATATCCTCCTGGGTCTGTAAATTTATGTGAAAAGTTTTGACTGGTATTTTTTTCGACATCGTCGATGGACCAAAGAAAACGAGTGGATGAAATCGTTTGAGAATAACTATTGTTGTTTTGAGGAAATTCGGCACTCGCTTTTAGTGTTAAAGTTTCTCCTTGACAAAGATCGTAATAAGTGATTTCATCATTTGTTATCGGTTCCAAAATTACAGTTTCGTTGACTGAGCTATTCGTGATTAGGGGAAGAATGCTCTGGCAATTGTTTTGTCCGTAACCATTAACAGTAACCGTGAGAAGTAGAGTTAGGTGTGTTTTTAAGAGTTTTCTGTAACGATAATTTGTGATGGCAAGCATACTACGTTGGACATATCAGATATGACTGGGGTGTTGTTATTTTAAATTCGACTTATTCCAACAAGAAAAATAATCCTATTTTTTCTTGAGAATCGTTTTGATTTGTAGTGAATTGACATAAGTAAGTGTAGTTGCCGCTCTCTGCCATGATTCCATTGTCTTTACGTGTACCATCCCATCCTAAATCGATGTCATTCGACTCGAACACAATTTTGCCCCATGCATCGTAAATGAAAAGATTGTAGTTTTCTTTTTTTGTATTTTTCATGATGAGTTTAAAAGAGTCATTGATTCCATCACCATTAGGCGAAAAGCCTGTAGGAATCCATACCAAATAATCTTCTTCAGTGACGATGTCTCGTGAATAGGTGTCAGTACATCCTGCTTTATTTGTAAGGGTGAGTTGAACCTTTTGTGTGCCTATGTTGTAGAAATTATACTGAGGGTTGTCGTCGTACGAATAATCTCCATTTCCAAAATCCCAGTAATAATCAATATCATTTGTTTTGGGAATGGATAGGTTATTGAAGTCTACAATGGCATCCAAGTGTTTTACCTTATCTCTGCTTGGTTCAAAATGAGCTTTGACATCAAATGCAAGAACGGTAAGTTCTTTTGTGTAGGGACATCCATAATCATCTTTGACTTCATAGATGTATTTGTTTTCTCCAACAGTAGGTTTGATTATTAAAGATTGGTCGGAGTTACTGATGATTGAGGGGGCGGAGATGAAATTTTTACTGACGATTGTGTTTTCAACGGTCCATGAGCTTGGCAGGAGTTCATCCTTAAATTTAATTCCCCATTTGAAAATCCACCCATTGTCATCCACTCGAGTGTCCACAACGGTTAATTTCCAAGTTCCGTTAAGCGTAGATCCAATGAACGGTTCAAAACCTCCCACAGGTAGGTAGGTGTCAGGTTTTAAAATAGATGCAGATTCTACTTGTGATAGGGTGAGTGTAGTTGTATTGTCATGAACACCTTGTGCCATAGTTCCTGAGTAGCTTGGGTTTAAAGACCAACCGTAATCATAACCAGTTCCCGAATTTCCTTGAGTATCGTCATCATCAGTAGCCTCACCAAACCAAGTGTTGTCCCCTGCTGCTTCAAAAAGTGTGACTATCGAGCCGTTAGGGGCTGTTAGGTAGATGTCTAAATCTCCCATGAAGGAGTGTTCAAGGTTAATGAGTATTTCATTAATGTCATTTACGCTAGTGATTTTTTTACCCTCGTCAAAACATTCAATCAAGATACTAGTTTCGTAAGATTGGTCAAGACCATCTGGAAGGTATTTAGGTTCCGAAAATTCATCTTCACATGGAGGGGATTGCCAAACGGTCTCAAGTTCTGTTTTTGTTGAAAATTGGATGTCGTTTGAGTTTTCTGAGCCAAGGGTGATTTCTATATCCGGACAGGCATCGATAGTATTTGGGGTAAGCTCTATGATGGGTTCAAACCCAACGCGAATATTGACTTCTTTAGCAAAACATTCTTCTTTAGAATCGGTTAGCTTAATGGTATACCCTCCTGATTGATTAAATGTATGAGAGAAGTTTGGTGAAATTTGTTTTTCTTCATCGTTAATATACCATTTGTAGTCAACTGAATTGTTTTGTGATTCGGCCATGAAATTGACAGGATCACCTACACATAAATTAATGAAGTTTAATTCTAAGTCTAAATCTTTAATGATTTCATGAGACGTACTCTTAATCGTTAAATCTTCACAATTTTGTGCAATAGCTCCTAAAGAAATTAGAAAGACTAAAAAAGTAAAAAAACTATTTTTCATTCGTAACAATCTTGGTGTGTTCAGGGTAGTGGAATCAACAATAATACCACCCATAAGTGTTTGCAAATTAAAATTTATCAAATATACTTTTATATTTTTTCTTTGGGGGATAATAAATCTTAAATTTGCCATCGCTTACTCAAAAATGCAATTCACATTAAAAATAAATATATGAAAGTTACAGTTGTTGGCGCAGGAGCTGTTGGCGCTAGTTGTGCCGAGTACATAGCAATTAAAGATTTCGCATCTGAAGTTGTATTGATAGACATCAAAGAAAATTACGCTGAAGGAAAAGCCATGGACTTGATGCAAACGGCATCATTAAATGGTTTTGATACTAAAATAGTCGGTAGTACCAACGATTATTCTAAGACTGCAGGTAGTGATATTGCAGTAATTACCAGTGGAATTCCAAGAAAGCCAGGTATGACTCGTGAAGAGTTGATAGGTATTAATGCTGGGATTGTAAAAATGGTTTCAGAAAATCTTATCAAGTATTCTCCTGATGTGATTTTAATTATTGTGAGTAATCCAATGGATGCAATGACTTATTTGGCTCACAAAGCTACCGGGCTTCCAAAAAACAGAATCATCGGTATGGGTGGTGCTTTGGATAGTGCTCGTTTCAAGTATCGTTTGAGCGAAGCAATAGGGTGTCCTGCTTCTGATGTTGATGGAATGGTTATCGGCGGTCATAGTGATAAAGGAATGGTTCCTTTAACGAGATTAGCTACTCGAAATAGTGTTAGAGCTTCTGAGTTTATTGACGAGGATCGATTGGCTCAAGTAGCTGCAGATACTAAGGTTGGCGGTGCTACTTTAACGGGTATGTTAGGTACTTCAGCATGGTATGCTCCTGGAGCTGCGGTTTCTGCTTTGGTTCAAGCAATTGCTTGTGACCAAAAGAAGATGTTCCCATGTTCGGCTTTGTTAGAAGGTGAATATGGTTTGAATGATTTGACCATAGGTGTTCCCGTTATTTTAGGAAAGAATGGTATTGAAAAAATTGTAGAGATTGATTTAAATGAAGACGAAAAGGCTTTGTTGGCTGAGTCTGCGAAGGGAGTTAGTGCAACTAACGTTTTGCTTAGCGGCTTAGATTTATTCTAGTTTTTCAGAAAAAAGTTAAATCTTATAGATATGAAAAACCTTGAGCATTAGCTCAAGGTTTTTTTGTTTACAACAAATCATTCGGTAGATTCTCTACATCAACAAATCGATCTTTCCATGACTCAGGAAGAGTAGGACAAGTTTTGTGCTTGCCAAACCATTTATATCGGTTTTTCGCAACAAGATTATAGGTGAAGTCTCTCAATGTTTTTGGGAAAATAAAAAGGATTGCTGAAATTCTGTAAATCCCACCTAAGAGGATTAAACTTTTAATTACTGCCGTTGAGTGCATGTATTTTTTTCCATCGAAAAACAATACAATGGATTCGTAATTGGTGTTGTGTTTGACGGATTGCTGTTGAGCAATTTTAAACCGTTTTTTAGGGTCTCGATTCACGATAAATCTGATGGATTTATTGCACAAGACACACATGCCGTCATAATAGAGTATAGGTTTACACATTTTGATGCGATTCAGTTTTACTCAAATAGTTTTTATTTCTCAGAATTTTGGTTTGTGAGTAGGCTTGTCGGAATTTACAATGCTTTTTACTCCTGTGCAATTGATTTATTGTCATTTTAGTGCAAATGAGTATTCAAAATTAATTTCATCTAAATCAATGTGAGATAGTTGTTTAATTTATCACAAGCTATGAACAACAATCATTTGGAAGTTATTAGTTCTAACCGCCAAGCTATGAGCTTCATAAAAGCTTTGTTGAGCAAAGGTGTGTAAGATGACATCAAAAACAATCAGAAATTGATGTGATGACACGCAGTGTATTAAATCTCAAAATAGTACTTATTAAATTAGAATTATGCCTACTTGGCTAGGATAATACTTTCAAATAAATTGTGATTATTTTACTGAAAGTTTATATTTGTCAGCCTTAAATAATAGACTCTAAAACAAATAGATATGCGCAACAAAGGATTTACTAAGTTTTTAGCTGTTGTATTCGCACTTATATGCGTTTACCAGTTAGCATTTACTTGGATGGTTAAAAGTGTAGAAAGCGACGCGAAAACCTATGCTAATGGTGATTACAAGTTAGAAAAAGCTTACATCGATTCGGTAGCTACCGATGAATTGTATTTTGGCTACACTTATAAAGAGTGTAAAGAACAAGAAATGAATTTAGGTCTCGACCTTAAAGGTGGGATGAATGTTACTTTGGAGGTTTCTGTTGGTGATATCTTAAGAATATTAGCCAATAACTCTAAAGATGCAACTTTTAACGAAGCTATTTACAGAGCAAATGCAAAACAGAGTGACTCTCAAAATGATTATATAGATGACTTTGTTTCTTCATTTAATGAAGTGAATAAAGCTAATGAGACCAATGTACTTTTGTCTTCGCCTCGTATTTTTGGACACCGAAACATGCTCAACAAATTTCAGGTAAATGCACCCGATGAAGAAGTTGTTGGTGTAGTTCGTGAAGAATTGAAAGGAGCTATAGATAGAGCTTTTTCCGTTTTACGTGCACGTATTGACAAATTTGGTGTTGTACAACCCAACATACAACAGTTAGAACAAGAAGGTCGTATTTTAGTTGAATTGCCAGGCGTAAAGGATCACGATCGTGTTAAACGCTTGTTGCAAAGTACGGCTCAATTGGAGTTTTGGGAAACAACAAATGTTCAACAATTGCAGGGTTTTATAACGAATGTTGCGACTATTGTAAAAGCGGAACAAGATCAAAAAAGCACAGAAGAAGAGTCTTTCTTTTCAGCAGATTCTTTGCAGTTGGATTCCGTTAGTGAAACGGTAAATCCATTTTTTGACTTGATGAATATTCAATATGCTTTTGGGTCTCGAATCGGTGTTGTTTCTGTTGAAGATACGGCAAAGGTGAATGAGATCATGAGCCGTTCTGATATTCGCTCATTACTTTCTGGAGATCTGAGAAACACCAAATTCTTATGGTCAGCAAAACCTCTTGTAGAAAGCGGAGAAGATCTTGGTTTGGAGTATGTTGCTATCAAGTCCAATAGAGATGATCAGGCTCAGTTAAGTGGAGATGTTATCGTTGATGCAAATTCTCAAATTGATCCAACGGGATTGGTGAATGTGAGTATGAGAATGAATGCTGAAGGAGCCAAGAAGTGGAAAAAACTAACAGAAAATAACATCGGACGTCAAGTAGCCATCGTTCTTGATGGGTATGTGTATTCATTCCCTACTGTAAATGATGTGATTCCTAACGGAAGTTCTAGTATATCTGGAAACTTTACGGTTGAAGAGGCTGAGGATTTATCAAATATTTTAAAGGCGGGTAAGTTGCCTGCTCCAGCTAAGATTATTCAATCTGAAATTGTAGGTCCTTCTCTAGGGGCTGAGGCAATTAGTGCAGGTTTTAAGTCCTTTGCCATCGCTTTGGTGATTGTGTTGATTTACATGATTTTCTACTACCAAACGGCTGGTTTGGCAGCAAACTTTGCACTTATACTTAATATATTATTCATATTTGGTGTCCTTGCATCCCTAGGAGCGGTATTATCTTTGCCTGGGATTGCAGGTATTGTACTTACCATTGGTATGGCAGTAGATGCTAACGTACTGATTTACGAGCGTATTCGCGAAGAACTTAGGATGGGTAAAGGCTTGAGTTTGGCTATTTCAGACGGTTATAAGAATGCATATGCTGCGATTATTGATGCGAACGTTACTACTTTATTAACGGGTATCATTCTTTACACATTCGGTACAGGTCCAATTAAAGGTTTTGCAACGACTCTAATCATTGGTATTATTACCTCATTGTTTGCTGCGATTTTCTTAACTCGATTGGTGTTTGAAGCTAAAATGGAGTCTAAGAAGCCAATTAATTTCGCTTCAGCACTTACTAAAGGTTGGTTTACCAATACGTCTATTTCCTTTTTGTCCAAACGCAAAAGAGCTTATTTAATCTCTGGACTTTTGGTCGCTCTTGGGGTGTCTTCTTTGGCTACAAGAGGTTTAAATCAGGGGGTTGATTTTAAAGGAGGTCGAACATATGTAGTTCGATTTGATCAGGATGTGGTTACACAAGATGTTCGTTCATCATTAGCTACTCCGTTTGAAACAGCTCCTGAAGTGAAGACCTTCGGAAAAGGAAATCAGGTGAAGATTACGACCAAGTATCTGATTGATGAAAAAGGAACTGACGAGGTTGTTGATGCCAAATTGAATGAAGGATTAGCTACACTTGATATGAATTATGAAGTGATGAGTTCTCAGTTGGTTGGACCAACCATTGCAGATGATATTAAACAATCGGCAGTATGGGCTGTATTGTTCTCATTGGTGGTGATATTCATGTATATCTTGATTCGTTTCCGAAAGATGTCTTATTCGGTTGGAGCGGTTGCTGCCGTATTCCATGATGTATTGATAGTTTTGTCTGTATTCTCTTTATTGTACGGTAAATTACCTTTCTCGTTGGAAATAGATCAAGCATTTATTGCTGCAATATTAACGGTAATTGGTTATTCATTAAATGATACGGTTGTTGTATTTGATAGAATTCGTGAGTACTTTGGTTCGAAGTCAGGTTCT